>OLPX01000647.1_pt1 | contig 30300 bp, 25 predicted proteins | sample 1672491 | NCBI WGS metagenome assembly OLPX01 (sample SAMEA3136692, study PRJEB25190) | human gut metagenome | biome: human gut; feature: human-associated habitat; material: faeces | place: Austria | collected 2013 | reverse complement strand
CCAGTACCTCATTTCCAGCTCCCGCTTCCCCCTCACCTCGTCTGATCTTTTTATCATCTCTTCCTAATCTTCCCCACCTGTCTCCACCCAAACTCCCACAAATACACCATCATTCCCGCCATCATCTCCCCCTGAGCTCTCCAGCAGGCCCCATTCTTCACCTTCCGAAAATCCACCCTCTTACACTTCCCCCTACTCTCAATTCCTTCCTTCACCCCATCCCAATAAACCTTCCCAAACCCCAACCGCTTAAAAAACCCATACTTCACCCAAATCCCCACTGCCAGCGGCACTGCATTCAGCGCCAGCTGCCAGTCCGGCATATTCTTATAATTCAAATACACATTATTCCTTGCGGCCAGCCTCACCTTAAACTCATTATACTTCGACCCGCTGGTCCCGCTCCCCACATGATACACCACCGCATCCGGACAATACACATTGTCATATCCGGCCAGCTTCGCCCGGTATCCCACATCCATATCCTCCAGATACGCAAAATGCATCTCATCAAAATACCCAATCTCCTCAAACACGCATTTCCGGTAAATTCCCGCCCCCGCGCACGCCGAAAACACCCTGCAGGCCCGGTTATACTTCCTCGCCGACCTCCCCACGCCTCTCTGAAACGCCCAGCCCAGCACGCAGTACATATCCCCCGCGTCGTCCATCAGCTCCCGGTTAAACATCTGCACCATCTTAGGACTCACCGAAAAAATCCGTTCCGACCTTCCGATGGCTCTCACCAATTCCCCCACATAATCCGGCTCCGGCTCCGTGTCATTATTTAACAGGATCACATAAGGCGTATCCGCCGCCTTGATCCCCACATTCACCGCCCCGGAAAATCCCGTATTTTTCTCCAGAAAAATCGTGGGAACACCGCGCTCCTTCAGCCATTCCACGCTGCCGTCCGTAGACCCGTTGTCCACCACCAGCACCTTAAAATGCCGGTACACCTGTAAATCCAGCGCCGCGAAGCAATCCTCCATGAACCGCAGTCCGTTATAATTCGGTATCACCACCGTCACCATCGTCCGCTTCATGCCTGTTCCTCCGGCGCAAACCGGTCATACACACTCAGATCATAGGGTTCCCCGATTTTCTCCTTCAGCAGATCCCGCAGCGCGAAATTAGACTTGCGCAGCGTCAGATTCGGATTATAATACGGATCTCCATTTTGAATGATATCCGGCCACTTCTTAATAAAAACCGCCACCTCCCGGTTAAACCGCTCGATCTTCTCCGGCGTATCCTCCAGCCCTCTGGACTTGGACTCATAATGATACAGCAGCGCATACGGCGCATACACCACCAGTTTCCCCAAACTGCGCACCTTCATGCAATAGTCGATATCATTAAAAGCCACGGCCAACTCCTCCGAAAGCCCGCCCACCTGATCGAACACCGACTTTTTCGTCATCATGCAGGCCGCCGTCACCGCGCTGTAATCCTGTGCGCACATCGCCCGGTGGAAATAACTGTTCTCCGCCTTATGCAGCCCGATAAACGTGTGCCCGGCAATTCCCCCGAACCCGACCACCACGCCCGCGTGCTGGATCGTATCGTCCGCATACAGCAGTCTTGCGCCCACGATCCCAACGTCCTCGCGCTGACAGAAACCCAACATTTCCTGAATACAATCCGGCGCAATAATCTCCGTATCGTTATTCAGCAGCAGCAGATACTCTCCCGTTGCAAACCCGGCCCCAAAATTATTAATGGCCGAGTAATTAAACTCCCGCTCCCAGGTCACCACCCGCAAATTCCCATGCTCCGCCTGAAGCCGCTCATAATACGCAAAGGTTTCCGCCTCCGTGCTATTATTCTCCACAATCACAAATTCCAGATTCCGATAAGTCGCCCGCTCCATCAGCGACTTCACGCAGACATCCAGATCCTGCCAGTGATCCTTATTGGGAATCACCACCGACACCAGCGGCTCCCCCTGAATCTTAAACTTCGTGCGATAAATCCCAAAGTCCACCCCCTTCACCACGGACTCCGCCTCGATTCCCATGCGCTCATAGTGCGCCATAATGGCTCTGGCCCCTGCCTCAAAGGCATACCGCTTACTCTCCGGGTTGCTGGCCGTGGAATTCTGATGGCAGCGCCAGTGGTACAGCACCTTGGGAATATGGTAAACTTCCTTCGCCGCCTCCGTGCACCGGAAAATGAAATCATAGTCCTGAGCCCCATCAAACTCCTGCCGGAACCTTCCCACCGTTTCCAGCAGATCCATCCGCACCACAAACAAATGGCAGATATAATTCACGCTGGTCAAAAGATCCGGGTTAAAATCCGGCTTGAAATGCGGGTCGAACAGCGCCTTCCCGTCCATGTCCAGCTTGTCCTCGTCCGAATAAATCACCTGTGCATTGGGCCGCTCGTTAATCGCCTTCACCACCTCATACAGCGCATGAGGCGGAAGCGTGTCGTCGTGGTCCGCAAGCACCAAAAAATCCCCCCGCGCCATATCCATGGCCGCGTTGGTATTTCCCGCGATCCCCTTATTTTCACCCAAAATCTGGTAACGAATCCGTGAATCCTTCTCCGCATACCTGCGCAGCACCCGCTCCAGGCTCTCGCCCTTGGGGCTGCCGTCGGCGATGCAAACCTCCCAGTTTGTATACGTCTGGGCCAGGATGGAGTCCAGCATCTCCTTCAAATACCGCTCCGGCGTCTTGTAAGCCGGAATGGCGATGGACAGCCTGGGCTCAAAATCGAACAGTTTCTTCCTCTGGGCCTCCAGCTCCTCCTCCGTGGGTTTGGTCAGCTCGTACCACTCCCCGTAATCATAGTCGTTGTCCAGCCCCTGAAGCTTGTGTTTGGACTTGACCACCAGGGCCTTCAGGCCGTGTTCCTTCCAGAAATCCATAGCCACATGGACCGTTTCCATGTTCATCAGATCTTTAAGTTTCTCGATGCGCTTGTGGGCCACGCTGGAACGCCTGGCGATCAGCTCCTCATTATATTTGATCTTCGCCTGCTTCCCCTCGCAGCGGATCAGCAGGAAATAGTTTTTTCCGCGCTCATAGGGAAACCGGATGTCAAACCCGAAGTCCCTGTCATAACATTTTTTATAATAAATCTGGCTCACATCGTCCCGTCTGGTGGGGACATACTTAAATTTCACCGGGTTGTGCCGCTCGTCCTCCACACGGAACGTCGCCTTGCTCTCCGGGGATTTGCCGATCACCCAGCCGTTTAAGGTAATGGAATTTTCCCGGATCCGGACCACATCAACTTTATATTTCATCGTTTACTCACCATCCTGTATCTGCCGCGCCCCGGACTTCTCATCCCCGCCAAAATTCAGCCGCTCTTCCTCGATCACCAGAGGCCGTTTCATCACCCGCTGGTTGATGCTCATAATATACTCCCCAAGCAGGCCAATGAAGAAAATCTGAATCGACCCAAGAAACAGCATCCCGATCAGCATGGGCGCCATGCCGGCCGGAAAACGGTCCCACCAGATCAGCTTCATCACCAGGTAGACGAGGGCCACCACCATGCTGAGCCCGGCGCAGATGCTGCCGAAAATGGTAGCCAGCCGCAGCCCTACCTTGGTGTAGGAAGTGATACTCAGCATCGCCGCGTCGTACAGGCGGTAGAAATTGTTGCTGGTCTTGCCGGCACGACGCAGGGGCTGCTCGTAAGGTATTTCCTTGCGCTTAAAGCCCAGCTCCGCCACAATTCCGCGCAAAAACGGCGTGGGATCATTCAGTCCCCGCAGAACCTGGATAAATTTGGCGTCATAGAGGCCGAAGCCGGTAAACTGCTCGATCTGCTCCACGTCGGAAAGCTTTTTGATCAGCTTGTAATAACATCCCCTGAGCCAGTACATAAACTTGTTCTCCTGGCTGCTCTTCTTGATGCCGATTACAATTTTATACCCGGACTCCCACTCCCGCACGTACTGGGGAATCATTTCCACCGGGTCCTGGAAATCCGCCGCCATGAGAATGGTACAGTCCCCGCTGGTCTGCAGCATGGCGTAGTAGGGGGAATTAAACTGGCCGAAATTCTTGGCGTTAAAAATCGCCTTGATGTCCGGGTCGCTCTGGCAAAGCCCCCGCAGCAGCTCCCGGGTCCGGTCCCTCGAATCATTGTCGATAAAAATCAGCTCGTACCGGTAATCCGCCAGCTCCTTCTCAAACAGGGCCGTGATCGCGCGGCTTAAGGGGATTACGTTCTCTTCTTCATTATAACAAGGCACTACAATACTTATGGTTTTCATATTATCTCTCGTTTACTCCAGGATATCGTATTTGCGTTCAATCGTTTTGTACCATGACCTTGACCAGGTCTTTGGGCTTGTGGTGCATGAGCTCCAACGCCTCCTCCACCTTGTCCAGGCCGTGCAGCCGGTGGGTCACCATTTTTCCCGGGTCCACCCGCTTGTACTGAACCATTTTCAGCATACGCTCGATGCGGGCGCGGCCGCCTCTGGCCAGCTCCATGTGGATGGTCTTTCCGGCCATGCCTCTGCCGCCGGAAAATTTCGGATAGCCGATGAAGCCGGTTCCGCCGTAATAATTCACATTGGAAACCGTTCCAATGCCGTAGCGCACCATGTCCACGGCCTGGGTGAACACCTCGTCCCCGCCGCCGCAGATGATCACGCCGTCCGCCCCGAGACCGTCCGTCATGTCAAGGACCTGCTCCACCACGTCCCCGTCCCGGTAGCTGATGACATCCGTGGCTCCGTACTCTCTGGCCAACGCGGCGCAAACCGGGCGGGTTCCCACGCCGATGATCCGCGCCGCACCCATGTGGGCCGCCCCGGCCACCGCCATCAGGCCGATGGGCCCGATGCCCAGCACGACCACGGTATCGCCGGCCTTGATATCCGCGTATTCCGCTCCCGTAAAGCCGGTGGTCATGGTGTCCACGCACATCAGCGCCTGCTCCAGCGTGACTCCCTGGGGAATCTTCGCCAGCGTGGTGTCCGCGTCCGGAATCAGAAACCGCTCCGCAAATACCCCCGGCTGGGTTCTGCCCAGCTGGTGGCCGGAAAATGGCTTCCCGGCGTGGCGGTCGTTGCCCTCCTGGATCGCCAGAGCCCGCCAGTCCGGCGTGATGGCCGGAACCGCGACGATCTCTCCGGGAGAGAAATCCCGCACCTGGTCCCCCACCTCCAGAATCCGCGCCACGCACTCATGACCCAGAATCAGATTGGGCGCCTTGGGCGAACCCCCGCCGTACACGGTGTGCACGTCCGACGAACAGGGCGTCATAGCCACCGGGGCGAGTATTGCCCCGTAAGGGACGAGAGACGGCTCGGGGGCGTCGTGCCAGCCGACTACTCCTGGTTTTTTTAGTACGAATGCTTTCATAGAGGGAGGGATCCTTTCTTTTTATGTGTTTGGTAGGGGGAATTCGCGGGGTGTCCTAAGGAAGCCATCGGGCTTTGCCTGGTACCCCATAATCCAACGGCTGGAATTCGCTGGCCGTCCTAAGGAATCCACCAGGCTTTGCCTGGTACCCCTTAGGACAAGGGAACTCTTATAACGTCTCCAGGTGATTGAACCGCATCGCGCGGACTTCCACGTCTTTGCCGAACCGCTCCCGGATGCTTGCTGCGATCTCGTCGGTATACCCTGGTGCGGTGATCACGATGGCGTCCACCGGGTGTTCTTCAAAATGTTCCGGGCCTACGATGGGCAGGTGGGAGGCGGGTGCGAATTTTCCCTGCTTGAACGGGGCGGAATCGATGATGTACTCCGCCTTTTTCCCCAGCTTGGTGGTGGCCGCCAGCGTGAAGCCCTGGTGGCTGGCGCCCCAGATGGCGACCTTCTTATTCCACGCCTTGAGGTATTTCAGGTACGTGTCCATTTCCTTGCGCAGGTTCACATAACATTCCAGCAGATTCCCCGTCTCCATCTGCGGACGCTTTTTAACCACTACTGACAGGGTGTCCCGGTTGATGATCTCGCATTCCTCCACCACAAAACCGTTCCGCTCCAGAAGCGGTGTCAGGGTGTCAAAGGTATAGTAGGCGATGTGATCCCGGATCAGCTCGTAATAGCTGTTGTGGTCCATGATATACTCAAAGCTGGGCACTGTAATCAGGCCCATGCCGTCGTCGTCCAGATTGCGGTGGATCGCCTGCAGCATGGCGCAGGGATCCGGCTGGTGCTCCAAAAAATTGAAGGACAGAAACACATCGTAAGGCCCGTCCGGAAAAACCGTGTCCTCCGTCTCCGTAAACCCTTCCGTCACATCCAGACCGCGCTCCCTGGCCAGGGCCACCAGCCTGGGATCGTGCTCGATTCCGTGGACCTCCACCGGGAACTCGGACAACACGCTTAAAAATTCGCCCTGTCCGCAGCCCACCTCAATAAACCGTTTTCCTTCCAGGTGGTAGGTGTCGATCAGATGCCGGTACTGGTATCTGCGCAGCTCCACCATTGTCTTGGAAAATCCCCCGGCCCGGATCACATCCCGGTAATAATCCACCGGCTCACAGTCAAACTGAACCAGCCCGCAGCCGGCGCATTGACATAAGTCCAGAGTCAGCCCTTCGTCCGTCTTAACGCCCTCTGCATCCGGCATGTGCTGGGCCGAAGCGGGCATGTTATCTAGCGTAAGCAGCGGCGTCTCCCACAGAGGGGCGCCGCAGGCGATGCATCGTTTCATTTGCTATTCTCCTTATAAAACTCATGGTTGGCAATCATTTCCCGGATTCCCTCCTCAAAGGAGATCCTGGGCTGAAAATTCGCAGTCCGGTATAATTTCCCCGTATCCGGGTTCAGCGACACCACGCCCTCCGCGTTGGGCGGACGTTTTCCGTACTCAAAGGTGCCGCGGCCTCCGCAAAGGCGGTGGATTTCCCCGATAAACTCCCGCAGCGGCCTGGTATCGTTACCCGCCACATTATACACGCCGGAAGGGGATTTTGCAAGCAGCAGACCGGTAATCGCCCGGACCGCATCTTTAATATAGAGATAATTCCACAGCTGGGTGCAGGCTCCAAACTCCATATGCCCGCCCTTTAAAAAGGTGTCCACGCAACTGGACACCAGGGACCAGGGATGGTCTCCCGGCCCGTAAACGCTGAAAATCCGGGCGTGCAGATAAGTGATTCCCAGCTCTGCGGCCCTCTCCCCGGCCCGGCGGCAGACCTCCAACTTGTCCTTGCCGTACTCCGACACCGGATGGCAGGGGGAATCCTCGCGCATAAGACCGTCCGCAATCCCGTACTCCGCCTGGGAACCGCTAAACAGAAAGCGGGTGCAGCCCAGACGCGCGGCTGCCCCCAACGCCTCCAGGGCATAACCAATGTTGCGGGCCTGAATCTCAGGATTCGTGCGGTTGGCGCTCCCCGAGCCCTCCCAGCCCAGATGGAGCCACAGGTCCGCCCGTCCCTCCAGGGCCGGGTGGCGGTCCAGCGTCCCGCAGGCGCTAAGATCCACCGGAAGCACAGTCAGCTGCCCGCCGGTCTCCCGCTGCATTGCTTCCAGTTCCCCCCGCCCGGCCGAATCCGGGCGCACCGCCGCAAACACCTGATGGCGTTTTTCCAGCAGTTCCTCCACAACGGCCCTGCCGATAAAACTGGTGGCTCCGGTCACAACAATACGCATGTCACATACTCCTTCACAGTCCCGGACCTTATTCCTTGATCCTGGGAATCATCATATTGGCGTCCATCTCTTCATCCGGCAGGAAGGGAGACAGATCCTCCAAGGGCGGAGACACCATGGTCCCGTCCGGCAGGCGCTTGGCCGAGGACTTGGGCTCGAAATTCTGGTCCCGGCTGACAAACACCTCACAGATCACCGGTCCGTCGATGGCCAATGTCTGCTCCACCGCCTCCGGCAGCTGGCTGTTGTGGTAAGCGGCCACATAGGGATAGCCGTAGGCCGCGGCCAGCTTCTCCATGGACGGGAAGCTCAGATCCCCGCTGTCCACACCGATGCCCACCAGGGGCTCCCCGAAGAAATTCTTCTGGGTCTGGCGGATGGAATGATAGCCGCCGTTATTGATCAAAAATATCTTAATATTCATCTCATGGTGAATAATGGTCTGCAGTTCCTGCAGATTCATCTGGATGCTGCCGTCCCCGGTGAGCAGGATCAGGTCCTTCCCGGTCGCCCGGTCGCCCTGATGGTAGCACTGCTGGTCCCTGGAAGCCGCCCACACGCCGATGGCCGCCGGCAGGTCGTAGCCCATGGCCGCAATGGCGGAATTGGTGATAAACCTCTGGCCCTTCTTAATCACCCAGGCGTGACCGCCCACCACGCAGGCGGAGCCGTTTCCAACCACCGTGATCTGGCCCTCCTCAAGGCGGCTGCTGATCTCCTTGATCATGGCGTATACATTGGCCGGTTCCTCATCACTGTGCGCAAAATGCTTGGGCAGCACCACCGGATATTTCTCCTTCCACATCCGGCAGGTCTCGATCCAGCTCATGCCGGCAAGCCCCTGGCCGCCGCCAAAGAACGGTTTCCAGCCGGCTTCTCCCCCGGCGCGTCCCCCCTCCGCGGTCAGAATCTCGGCCAGCACCTTGTCCATCTGCTCTAAAAGGTCCCTGGCGTCCCCGTGAATCCGCATATCGCTGTGAACCGAAGGCTTCTTTAACTCTTCCTCATCGATGTCGTTGACAATCACGTAAGCTGCTCTGGCCCAGGTGCCGTAGTTGTAGCCAACCTGGCGGATGCTCAGGCGGCTGCCGATGCTCAGCACCAGATCGCTGTTCTGGATGGCAAAATTCCCGGGGCGGTCGCCCATGTTGCCCGCGCGGCCCACGTACAGCGGATCGTCGTCGCACATCAGATCCTCGCTGTCCCAGCCGGTAATCACCGGAACGCCCAGCTTGTTCACCACACGTTCAAACACGTCGAAGGCTTTGCCGATGCGGATTCCATTTCCGGCGTTGATCACCGGACGCAGCGCAGCGCGGATCTTTTCGATCACGGCCATCGCCGTCTCCCGCGACACCGGCGGGGGCAGAACCTGGCGTTTTTCGCCTTTTCCGGCAAAATCCCCGGGAATGCCGTGGGAATCCTGGGCTTCTTTCGTGCCCCAGCCGGTCCCGCCCGCCTCGTAGGCCGCAGGGTCGAATCCTACCAGCGCCTCCGTCTCGATCTGAGCGGACTGTACATTTAAGGGGATGTCCAGCCAACAGGGGCCCGGGCGGCCGGACTGGGACAGATACAATGCCTTCTCCAGGCAGAACCGGATGCGCTCCGGATCGATCACCATCTCGCTGTATTTGGTCATACAGTCGATGGACTTGCAGATGTCAAACTCCTGATCACCCATGGCGCGGATTCCCACGCCGGACCAGCGGGCCGTGGTGTCGTAGCGCACCTGACCGGAGAGCACCAGCATGGGAATGGAATCCAGCCAGCCGCCCACAACCCCGGTGATCGCGTTGGTTCCGCCCGGGCCGGTGGTCACGCAGAGCGCCGCAATCCGGTTGTGAATCCGCGCGTAAGCCTCCGCCGCCATGGCACTGGCCTGCTCATGATGATTGTACAGGCAGTGAAGCCCTTCCTTATGTCCCAGGGCGTCATTCAAATGCATGGCTCCCCCGCCGGTCACCGTGAACACCTGGCAAATTCCCGCCTCCACCAACCGATCGGCAATATAGTCGGACAATCTTTTTTTCATAAACATCTTCTCCTCTGATTCTGCGGTCAATTTTGTATAACGTGAGTATAGCATAACTTCCCGCAAAATCCTACTGTTTTTCGTGGCCGGAGGGCATACGGGACACGCCAAAAGCTATTAAAATGTTTTGTGTGCGCTGCCGCGCCCGGATGGACAAACCGTTTTCTATGCCGGACTGCAGCGTGGCAATACGCTGTTTTCCATATTAAGCCGCGCCCGGCGGGGGACCCCTGCGGATCTCCTCGCGCACCCGCGCGCCCCGTTCATTTTCTCCCCTCCCCAGCCGCTTCCAGAACTTCCAATAACCCTCACTATTCAAATGCCCCCGCGTCCGCTATAATCATGATCGTAATGCAACGACGGATTTTCGGCCACATACGAATCCAAAACAGTATATCAAAAAGGAGAGACATCAATATTATGAAAAAACACACAAAAGTACTGGCTGTATTATCCACTACCGCGTTCATGGCGGCATTTGCCCCGAACTTCTTATCCAACGCTCCCGTATCCAGCGTATACGCTGCAAGCGCAGGCTGGACTCAGGAAAATGGGGGTTGGGTGTTCTACGATTCCGACGGCGATCTGCTGACGGATACCTGGAAAAAGAGAGGCGACGACTGGTTCTATCTGGATTCCGAGGGAATGCAGGCGATCAATGCGCAGGTAGATGAGTATTACGTAGGAGAAGACGGAAAGCGCGTCACCGAGAGCTGGATCTCCGTGGAAAACGAAGATTACGGCAACGATGAGAGCGAGCCGGAATATTACTGGTACTATTACGGAAAAAACGGAAAAATGACCACATCCCGCTGGATGACCATCGAAGGAAGCACCTACTACTTCAATGAGGACGGCCACATGATGACCGGCGAAATCAGCCTTGACGGCTTCAACTATTACCTGGGCGAAGAAGGCGACGGCAAAATGAAGACCGGCTGGATCCAGCTGGAGGATGAAAACGAAGATTCCGATTACACTGAGTCCTGGTTCTACTATGACCGCAGCGGCAAGCGCGTGGAAAACCAGGTCGATAAAAAGATTGACGGCGCATACTACACCTTTGAGGACGGCCGTATGCAGACCGGCTGGTACAAGCTTCCGGTAACGGAGACTGCCAGCGCCTCCGAGGCAGCTCCCGCGAACAACAGCGTGGCAGGCTACCAGTATTACGACGAGGACGGAAAACGCGCCTCCGACTGGAGAACCATCGAGGGCGTTGAGGGAATCAGCGAAGAGGGGGAGACCTACCGCTTCTACTTCAAGAACGGCAAGCCCTACTACGCCGAGAGCGGCCTGGAGCTGTTCTCCATCGATTCCAAAAAGTATGCGTTTAACACCAAGGGTGAAATGCAGACCGGCAAACAGGTTGTCAACACCGGCGACGGCGAGGTGGCGAACTTCTACTTCGGCGAGGACGGCGTAATGCGCACCGGCAAGCAGGTAATCTACGATGAGAAAAACGACGAGAACCAGAACTGGTACTTCCACACCGACGGCTCCAGAAAGGGCCAGGGTTACCACGGGATCAAGGATAACGTTCTGTATATCTACGGCCTGCGCCAGGAAGCCGACAAGGACCTGCGCTACGTTCCGGTAGAGCTGAACGGCAATCAGTACCTGGTAAACGCCAACGGCGTTGTGCAGAAAGCCAGCTCCTCCTCCAAATCCAGCACCAAGCCCGAACTGGGCAACGGTTTCAAGGATTACAAGGATGAGAACGATAAGATCTGGGTTGTCAGCACCGAGGGCGTTATCCAGCAGTAAGGCGCTCGCGCCCTACCTCTTTCCATGGCTGCCGCGATGGCAGCCATGAAAAACCAACCATCTCCCTCCTGATACACACATCCGTTCAAACACGTTAAGACGACATCCGATAAAAAGGGAGACGAAAATGCGGCAGACTTGCTAAAAGTCTTGCCGTATTTTTGTATATTTTGCCAAAAAATTGTATTTTCTCTAATCACGAGGTATATTTTGACGATTTCAGCGTTATAAATAGTATGTAGGGGGGCTATGCCTCCGGCAATCGGCATTACATATGTAAGCCCAGTGCCGGTTTGAAAACGCTTTGTGCCGCAGTACGACCGGTTTCAAATCCGCACTGGGATCCGGAAATAGAAAGGGAGGATTCATTTATGCGCGAACTAGCGGTATTTTATTGCCCGGATTGCGGTCATTACGCATACTACCAGACATCCCGGCATCCGGTCTGTCCCAAATGCGGCGACGGCCGCACAGCCATGTGCATGTTAAAGATGTACTATACCGAATTTATGAATATGACATGTGAGGAACGTGACAATTATCTCTCCATGGAAATGTTAAAACGGAATCCCTCCATCATGGCCCGCATCACAGAACCCCACAAGCGCTTCAACAGCCGCGAGACCATCGCAGAGCTGTGCAACGTTATCATGGATCTGGACGCGGAGAACAAAATACTCAGCGACACGGTCAGCTGGATGCACGATACGATTTGGGATATGCTGCGTGCGCAGAAGGGGTTGGAGAAGAGGAGCGTGGAGACGGCGGGGAAGGCGGATGGAGCGGTCGATAACCATCCGGGAGACGGTGTGGTGAAGGCTGAGGCAGGGGTGGATGTAGTTGACTCCGGCGCGGAGGCGAATCACTCAGGGGTAGAGGCCGCAGCCACACGGGAAATTCCGGGACTGCAAAAGGAGCATTGAGGCGGGAAATCAAATTATTGATATAGGGGCCGATGGGGGCGGGTTTGTCAAGTAAATCATGCATTCTCACCGCGCATATTTTCTGACATTTCGCTATCTTTTCTTCATGTTATGCATTATAATAGAAGTATATCTCACTATATTCCCACACTTGTCAGAAAGGAGCGCGCTTATGAGTCATAAGATTATCACCATCGCCCGCCAATTCGGCAGCGGCGGACACGAAGTCGGGGAACGGTTGTCGAAACTTCTGCAGATCCCCCTTTATGACCGGAGCCTGGTTGAGATGGCCGCAGAGAAAATGGGCCTCTCCCCCATCACGGTAGAGGAAGTGGATGAAGCTGCGCTTCACTCTTTCCTGTCCACCTACCGGATTCCCAAAACCCCCAACGACGTAACCGGCTACGGTCTCCCCTTAAACGACAGCACCTACCTGACCCAGACCGCCATCATCGAAACCCTGGCCAAGGAAGGCCCCTGTATCATCGTAGGCCGCTGCGGAGACTACATACTGCGGGACTACCCGGATCTCATCGATGTCTTCCTCTGCGCTTCCATGGAGGACCGCATAAGCCGCATCATGGACCGCTACCAGATCCCGCGCAAGGAAGCCGCCAGCGCCGTCCGCCACACGGACAGCCAGAGGCGGAAGTATTATGAAAATTATACCAAGCAGGAATGGGGAAGCATAGAATCCCACCAGATGTTGTTTAATTTGAGTAAGTTGGGCGTGGAGAAGGTGGTGGGGGTGATTGCGGGGATTTATAAGGGGTAGGACAAAAGCCCGGTGAGTTTAGGAGTAGCATTTTATAAACCACCGGGCATAATTGGGCATAATTGGGCATGATTGAATGATTGAGAAATAATTGAGCGAAATGGACCGGAGCAGGGTATGAAACTGCTCCGGCTTTTGTGATAACAAAATGCATAAATAGACCTTTAAGATAGATGGGACAGGCAGGGTATTTACCCACATATTAGCCCCTCTCTCTACATTATACTTTAGAATACTTTAGAGTTTTTCAAGTGTTATTCTTCCTTCATATTTCTACAGTTCTCGGCCAACATTTGATTTACTGCGTTTCCGCTCATTCCCGCTGTTAAGCCAACCCTTCAAATCTTACAGCGCTACCAGCTCCATTGAATTTAGTTGGAAATATATGAGGAAAAGAGAACCGGAGCAGGGTGCGTGACTACTCCTGCTTTTGCGGTGTTTATTTGGAGGATGTAAATTATATGATGACATGGGGCATATTGCGCTGTGGGTGAGATTGGGCTGTGGTCTATAAGGCCCCGAGCTCCATAGCCCGGTACAGCGCCGCCACATGGACGGCCTGCTCGAAGCCGCCTTCCCGCAGAAGGCGCTTCACCTCGCCCGGCTCCAGAATCACTACCTCCAGGGACTCCGTCTCATCCAGGTGCTGATCACTCACCAGCCTCGCGTCCCAAGCCAGATAACACTGGGCATAGCTGGTGCAGTTGGTAGCATTAGGGGCAATCCGGAACATGAACTCCATGTGGCCCGCCTCATAACCGGTCTCCTCCAGCAATTCCCTTGCCGCGCCCGCCGCTGGGTCCTCCCCGGGCTCCACGCAGCCCGCGGGCAGTTCTAGCAGCACCTTTCTTGCCCCGTGCCGGTATTGACGTACCAGGATCATCCTGCGATCCGGCTTTGGCGTCACTGCTACGATCACCGCGAAGTCCGGCAGATGATTTACATAAAACGGAGATATGGTCATGCCGGACGGCAACTGGCAGGTGCTGGCGCGGAGGTCGATCCAGGGGTCTTTGAGGATTGTTTCTTCTGATAAGGTTTTCCATAAGAGGTTTTTGGTCATGTGGGAGGGCCTTTCTGGTCGGAGATGGCTTCTTGGCATTATGATATTTGTCTTTTCGGTAGACAAACCATAGAAACACCATCTAATTATTTAACAGATAACTTAATTACTCCTGATATCATTGAAAATTAGTATTTTTTCAAAAAGAGTAATCTACAGTAGTTTCTCCTCACGCAAGCAACATTTCAAGTACCTTAACGAAACGCTTCTCCAAATCGCCAGCTTCTTCCCGGCTTCCTGCGCTTACAGAGATATACATTTTAAGCTTTGGCTCAGTTCCGGAGGGGCGCACCACCACTGAAATATTATCCTCAAGTTCAAATTTCAGCACATTTGATACAGGAAGATCTATTTTCACCACGCGGCCGTCTCTATAGCGTGTAACTGACTTCTGATAATCGCTGACAGAAACAATCTTATGCCCAATCCATGTTTTCGGGCATTCATTTCTGAGTTTCTCCATAATATTCTGCATTTTCCGGAATCCGGATGCGCCTTCAAATTCATAACTGTGCAGGGTATTTAAACAATAACCATACTTTGTATATAGTCCGTTCAATACATTCAATAGGCTTTTTCCTCTGGCCTTATAATAAGCAAACATTTCACAGATCAAAAGCGAGGCATTTACCGCGTCCTTGTCCCTCACATAACTGCCGGTCAGATATCCATAACTTTCCTCAAATCCCAGGATAAAGCGATCCGCCTCCCTCTTTCTTTCCAAAAGTCCAATCTGCTCGCCAATGAACTTAAATCCAGTCAGCACATCAACAACCTGAACTCCATAACCTGCGGCAATGCGCTTTGCCATATCAATAGTCACAATTGTTTTTATCACAATGGGGTTCTCCGGCATCCGTTTAAGAGCCAGCCGGCGTTTACAAATGTAATCCAAAAGCAGCATTCCAACTTCATTTCCGCTGAGAAGAACATAGTCATTTTCCGATTTTATAGCAATACCCACCCGATCACAGTCCGGGTCAGTCGCCAACAAAAGCTCACTTCCCAGTCTTCTAGCCTCTTTCAGCCCCACCTCCAGCGCTTCTCTTATTTCAGGATTAGGATAAGGGCACGTAGGAAAATTCCCATCCGGCTCTGCCTGCTCTTTAACTACTGAAATATTCGTAAAACCATTTTCCTTCAAGCAACGAGTCACACACTTTAGTCCTGTACCATTTAAAGGTGTGTATACAATGGACAGACTCTTGTCAATATTCTCATCTCCGCACAGAGCTTGGGCCGAAACCGCTTGAATAAATGCCTCCACCGTTTCTTCCCCAATATATGAAATGATATTTTGCTCGGTTCCCCGAGCAAATGAAATTCTCTTAACATCGCGAAAAACATCAACTGCATTAATTTTTGTTAAAATCGCTTTCGCCGCCTCAGTCGTAATCTGACAGCCATCTGCTCCATACACCTTGTAGCCGTTGTATTTTGCCGGATTATGGCTGGCTGTTATCACAATCCCCCCGGAGCAACCCAGGCTTCGTACAGCAAAGGACAGCGCTGGTGTAGGCATTAGCTCCGGATACATGTAAACTCTAATGCCATTTGCAGCCAGTACCTCTGCCGCCACTTCCGCAAACCGATCCGATTTTATACGGCTGTCATACGCAATAGCGACAGTTGGAGATTGAAAGTTCTCATTCAGATAATCCGCATAGCCTTGAGTCGCCTTTGCCACCGTATATATATTCATACGATTGGTTCCTACACCAATCACTCCGCGCAGTCCTCCTGTCCCAAACTCCAGCTCCCTATAAAAGCAGTCTTCGATCTTTTTTTCATTTCCCTTCATCGCCTGGAGTTCTTCTGCCAAGTCGGCATCTTCTAATTGCCGGGACAACCAGCTGTTCCATCTTGTCTGTACGATTGTGTCCATTTTGATTCTCCGTTCCACCTGCAATAATTACCCGTCATATTTCCTACATGTCATGTTATCTCGTGCAAAGCCTTTGTCGTATTGTATTCATATCAATCAAACGCCTCGCCTATCGAAAGGCTATTGGTCACAATACAATCTACCCCCCACTCTATGCAGCGCTGTGCTTCCTCCTCCCGGTCCACAGTCCACACATAAACGCCTTTTCCCGCCTCATGCATATCCTTTACCATTTCATCTGTCAGAATTTCATAGTGGACGCTAAACAAATCCACTGCACTATATTGATTCCACGACGTTCCTTCCTCATAGAAAATCAGGCCTGAAGTTATTTTGGGATTTAATGCTTTAACCTGCTCTACAAACTCATAATGAAACGATGCAACCAAACACTCCTTCTCCATCTTTTCATCCTCGATCATTTGCAGAACTCGTTCCACGAAATCAGGCTTTTCATGCCCATTATATTTCAGTTCAATATAAAGCCGCGTTTTCCCTTTGCACAGTTCCAACACTTGACTCAAAGACGGTATTCTCGTTCCCGCATAGCCAGACCCGCTTGAAACTCCTACATCTATCTGCTGAATTTCGTCAAAGGTCAGGTCCCAAACATTTTGGTCAACCCCGGCAACCCTGGCCAAATTATCATCATGAACCACAATTAACTCTCCGTCTCTGCTCTGTGTCACGTCCAGCTCAATTCCGTCGGCGCCATTTTCAATTGCTTCCTCAAATGCAGGAATCGTATTCTCCGGAGCCTTTCTATGATCTCCCCTGTGTGCAAATATGTCCACCTTCACCCGGGTTCCCCGTTCCTGCTTTACCAAAATTATTCCTGCCACAACAGCTGTCAGCCCCATTATCACAAAAACAATTTTCAATTTGTTTTTAAACGTTTCACACACCATGGATATACTCCTATTATATAAAGCGGAACCAGCAAACCATTTAAAAAAGTTCCGATCTGCCCAGGGAATATTTTGACCACAACATTGGGAATTACCTTCATAATAATCAAAAGGCCTGCGATACCGATTAGAAAACAAAACAACTTTCCTTCTACCGTATCCCCCATTTCCTTAAATTTTATTCCCCGCCGCTCCCAAAACCATCCTAAAAGCAGACCTATCGCTCCGCCAGCTCCCCTTATGCTTCCATTTATCATGCTGGCCGGATCAACCAGAAGTTTACCATCAACAACGTCTATTGGATAGGATTTCAAGCGACCATAGATCAAAAGCGCAATCGCAAGGCCGATTCCAATTACACACACTGCCACATCCCGCTTTTCTTTTTCCTCTACCCAAACCAATAGTTTCTCCATCACCTTTAGAAAAATCACCCCAATGCCAACAGAAACAAGCACGTCCTGAGGTGTATGTACGCCAAGATAATTCCGTGAAAATCCCACCGTCAGAGCGAGTCCCCAAAGAAAAATCCGCAATGGCTTAAACACATTCATGCTCTCTGCCAATCCTCCCCATACTCCCACTGCCTTGGCAGTATGGCCGCTCGGAAAAGAATATCCGGTAGCGGCCCCTTTTGCTGCCTCCAGGGGAGCCACCCTTCCATCACGAATCCAGGGGCGGTACACGCAGGCAGTAATCTTTATCAGCTGATTGGCAAAATTGGCAATATGAAAATTAAACATCAGATAAATTCCTGCCGCCTTATCCACACACCAATAAATCCCACAAACCCATACCATCAGAGTGAAATCGTCTCCCAGAGTTGTAATGTACAAAAATACACTATCGAATATCCCCCCAGTGGCAGCTCTTATATTCTGGAGAAACAGCAAATACGTAATATCCATTTAGCCTTCCCTTAAATATATTCATCTCTGTTGCAAATTTTTAAATTTTCCAGTACTTTCTTGATATCCGACGTGCTATCTTTAGCGCAAATCAACGTAGCATCCTCAGTATCCACAATAATCATATCCTCCAGTCCCACGGTGGCGATTAGCTTCCGATCTCCCTGGATAATGCAGTTTTTTGTATTAACCGTAATAATATTTCCGTTTACAACATTTCCCAGCTCATTTGAACGCTTAATCCGTTCCACTGCCAACCAGGATCCCACGTCATCCCAGCCAAATGCGCCCGGAAGAATAAAAATATCCTGAGCTTTTTCCATAATACCATAATCAATAGACTGAGACGGCATATTTCGAAACTCTTTTTCCAGTGTCTCCGTCTCCTGCTCTGTGCCAATCTGGTCACTGATCTTTTCTAGGCCACGGTATACATCCGGCATAAGTTTTTCTATATTGTGTAAAATGGATGAAAGCTTCCACACAAACATACCACTATTCCAAAGATATTCTTCTGTATCCAGATACTCCTTGGCACGCTCTACATTGGGTTTCTCTACAAAACGCTCTACCGCGTAGGCGCGGCCCTCCATTTTCTTAGGATCGAACTTGATATAACCATAGCCGGTTTCCGGATATGTGGGCGCAATTCCAATCGTTACCAGATTTCTGCCGTTTCCGGACACTTCACAGGCATCTTTCAGAATATTTAAAAACATATTATTAAACTTGATCAGGTGGTCAGAAGGCAATACCAGCATAATGGCATCCTTATACTTTTTCCGGATATAAATCGCCCCCATCCCCACGCAGGGAGCCGTGTTTCGTCCTACTGGTTCACATAAAATGTTACCTTCCGGAATGCCCGGAAGCTGTTCCATTACCAACTTCTTGTAATCCTTATTAGTTGCAATAAAAATGTCCTCCATTTTAACAAGAGGCAAAATCCGTTCTACGGTCATCTGAATCATTGTTTTTCCATCATCTGTCAATGATAAGAACTGCTTCGGCATGTTTCTGCGGCTTTTCGGCCAAAAACGTTCTCCTCGGCCACCGGCCATGATAAGTGCTGTGATGTTCATTTTGTGTACCTCCTTCAATCTACTATTTCTATCCAACTATTCGAGACTTTAAAAAATAACTTTCTTGAATCAGTTCCACTGTCCACCTGATCTGAACTGGATACCAACTGTAATTTGTTAACTCCAGGATGGACTAATGTTTCAACTCGGACCTCTCTATACTCTTTATTAAGTTCAAAATCCGCAACGCCACCATTTGGCAGTATAACCTTAAATTTCGAAGGCTCCTGATATCCTGTTCCAGCAAGCATATAAAAGCTTACCACATGATCCTGCCCTGTATTATTTATAATATTCAGTTGACTTTCTTTCTGACTCCAACGTCCCCAGTCCTCTTTTGCATAAAATCCCTCTCCGTAGTCAATTTTTATTAGACTGTTATTTTTTACTTGCTGGTTCAAAATTTGTATACTTTCTAACTGAATATCTCTATCAGACTCTATAATACACTCTCCGTCCAAAAAATCCAGCGGAATTACAGCGATTTTGTAAAATATACCAACTGTTTTTCCGTTTTCCGTTATCATAAAATTTTCATCAGCATCGGTTTGAAGTAAAATACCCTTTTCATTATCATCCACAGAAGAAATCGAAAGCCTCTTCGTCCTTTCTGACTGACCTTTTTTCTGATATAAAATGGCACTCTTTGATGGCTGATCATAACTAATCGCATATAACTCTTCAAGTAATTCAACTGGCTCTTTTTTATTTTCCATTTTAACAGTCTTTCCAGATACCATTTTCACATACTCAGCTGTCAAGTTCATTGAAGTATTAATTCCAATATAATCTGGTATATATATCACTGAACCATCTGGTACATTCTGAAAGGATGTACTTGAAATCACTTTATCAAAGGCAACCCTTCGATCCATATCAGACTGAGAGGCCTTTGCCCAATATGCATTATTGACATCTGTACAAACAGAGGCTATAAACAGAGCCCCAAATAAAAGAATTTTGAATATCTTTATTTTTATAGTTGCCTGATAAATAAAAATCAAACATAGTGTAATCAGCACAACAATAAAAAAATAGCTAAAATAAGAGACTACATAGCCGTATGTTTTTCCTTTTACCCAACTAACATACTTACTTGTCAAGGCCAGGGGAATACTTGGAAGCAAAGTTGCCAATAAGAGCAACATTCCACTTGTTTTTAAGAATTCAGCACTAATTTTTCTATGAATTTCCCTTAATAAATACATAATAGCTGCTGAACTTATAATTGCTTTCAAAGCAAAATATGGGTCTAAAAAATCAGAACTGTGAAGCCTTCTAATAATATGAATAAAACTATTAAGTGGAAAAAGTCCAGTGGAAAGGACAGCAACTGTAACCAGAGAATCCTTCAAGCTGCTAAATGCCCATCGGCTTCCTTCATATACCGATGGATACAACTTCATCCAAGTAAAATATATAATCAAATATAAAACGCTTAAAATAATATGGTATCGTAATTGCCATAAACTATCCTTAACAGAAACAAACCATTTTTTATTATCCTTAATATTGAAATATAGACTTATCGCAAAAAAGAGTATGGAATAAAACAAAAAGCTCTCATAAATAAACACTGGTATTGCGTACAATATCGCACTTGCAACCAGTATTGAAGTCTTTCTTTTTTCTCTGTAATATGCGAGCAACCGCTCAATTGCCAAAAGCAAAATCCCTATTGTAGCCTGATGATGAAATAAATATGCTACAAAAGCATTGTGCTGCATATCAATTTGTGCAAAGGAGTAAAACATTAGAATAACAAGAAAGCCTATTTTAGCTCCAAGCATTTTTTTGACCACATAGAACAAACACGCAGTTGAAAATAGCACGCTGATAAAGCTGACGGCTTTTATATATACCATTGAATTAAAAAGATATGGGATTGCATACAGCACGTAAGTGTACATATAATAGAAACGCCCCTGCGCTATAGCCGCATCCTTTGCCTTGCTCAGAATATTTCCGCCTCTGGTCACCATACAATAGTACATGTCATCATGAATCATAAATGCCACTTGGCGTTGACTATAAAAAAAACCTGCAATCACAATAATCGCTGCTCCTAGAAGCAGCATTTGTTTGTCTGTTATTTTTCCCTTTACCTTTTCTATTTTCAAGATCACCTACCCCCTATTCAATGTTCGTATTCATCGGCTCTTTTGATCTATAGTTTCTTTTTCTCACTAGCAGTAATTCCCAAGCCAACCAAGTTGCGGCTAAAATAGATATGCACTCAGACATTCTCCAGGATGCCGGCTCTTTAAAAAAGACCAAAAAGCTACCGCTTTTATCTTGTAAAAATACCCTTACTAAATTCGTTTCGCTTTTGGATATCTCCATTTCTTCTCCATGCTCATCCTCCGCCCGATAGCCTGGATAATAAAACAGCGGGATATCAATATAGGCTCCTTGCTTCATCTGTTGCATACTATAAGAACACGTTATAGAAAGGCCTTTTTTATCAGCTTCAAATACACTGATAAATGGTTCTGAGGTAGCCAGCCTATTATCCAATGCTTCTCTATCTATTCCAGGATAAAGGTACTCATTCTGCCCAATCACCGAATTCACTTCAGTCTCCCGACGCACCAACGCCGGATTACGCGAAAAATCTTCAATCATATATTGTGATGATAGTACTGCAACCGCAAAAAGAATCATACACAACCGTTTTTTATCATGGCTCTTATAGAATTGATAAAATGTATACGCTGCAACTATAGCCAGGAAACACAGGGAAAGTCCTAATGTACGCCATGGGAATTGTATATACGACGCAAATAGTCTAAACCAGCTAAACTTAACCAGCACTCTCCAAGGAAATATTCTTGTTGCAAAAAGCACTAATCCTATTCCTACCCAAAACAAAGTGAAGATTCTTCGTTCACAATCATTTTTTTCAATTAAATATTTTATGATAAATACAGTAATACCACAAAGTAATGTAATCCCCAGGCATATGGGCATGACATTTGTCAAATCTCCGTAAGTATTCGGAGAGATCCCAGAAGATTTGGAAAAAAGCTCCACCAACTTAGCTAATGGCACGGTCGCGTCTTCAGCTTTTCTCTGCAAACTCCCAGTATCAATCTCTGTACCCATATATTGGATCAGAGGTACAATAAACCATAGATTTAACAATATGCTGCTTACTATCGTTTTCGCACACGCCCAAAATCTTTTGGGTTCTGCCACCCTTCTTATACAACATATCCCTGCCCCTATACACAGAGTGGCCACTAACAATATGCTAATAATATGGCTTTGCAAAACTCCCGTAATCCCCAGAGTCAAATATATCCATCGACTCTGATCATTAAATAACAACTCGTAAAAACCATACAACACCAATGGAAAAAATACCATTGCCAGCAATTCTCCATATGCCGCCCTCGGATATAAATTACACAAACGATATATCCCCAGTGTATATATGACACTACTCATACAGCCTATTTCTTCCGAGCGAAACATTGCTTTGCTGCATCGGTACATTATGCATGCAGTTGCCGCATTCACTAATATTAAAAAAACGTTTACCGCTCTGACAAATGACAGGCCCATCATGTGAAGCAACGCCGGAATATACATAAAAAGAGGCGGATAAAATACTGGATCCGCATAACCATAGCCATTAAACGTATATGCATTCAAGCGAACTGGAAACATACCATTTTTTAAAGACTGTTCAATTCCAAGAATCCTATTAAGCTGATATATAGTGTCATGTCCCCCAATTATATATGGTAAAAATAATGGTGTACTAGCCATAAAGACAGCTCCCAACATCATAAATTTATTAATTTCTGATGTTTTACTTTTATAGAATTTCATTATCCGTCAATCCATCCTTCTTTTGGCTAGGTATATTTGTCTCCCGACAAATATAGATCGGCCTCTTTTTTGTCTCCAAATATGTTTTCGCCAGATATTCCCCTAAAATCCCCACCGAAAACAACTGAATCCCTCCCAGCAGCAGAATCACGCAGACCATTGAGGGCCAGCCGGCCACCGGGTCGCCTACTGTAAGAGTTCTGACAATAATGATCACAATAAATATAAAGGCCAACAGACAGAAAAGCAACCCAACAACCCCTGCAAAAGCCAGCGGAACCGTTGAAAAGGCTACAATTCCATCAATACTGTACAAAAGCAATTTCCAAAAGGACCATTTTGTCTCCCCTGCAACCCGCTCTACATTTTCATACTCAATCCACTTTGTCTTATAGCCGCACCAGCCAAAGAGTCCTTTTGAAAAACGGTTATATTCTCCCAGCTCTAACAAGGAATTTACAAACTGCCGCGTCATCAGCCGGTAGTCTCTGGCGCCGTCCACAATCTCTGTCTTTGATATTTTATGCATTAATTTGTAAAACAAACGTGCAAAAAGCGAACGGATCGGCGGTTCTCCCTTTCGGGTAACTCTCCTGGTTGCTGCCGAATCAAAGCCTTCCTCTTCCAATGCTTTGAGCATTTCCGGAAGCAACGCCGGCGGATCCTGAAGATCTGCATCCATCATTACAACAAAATCACCTGAGGAATGCCGCAATCCCGCATAGATTGCAGCCTCCTTGCCAAAGTTCCTTGAAAATGATACATACCGAATTTGTCCGTCCCTGGCCGCCAGTTCCTTGGCTGCCTTCAATGTATCGTCTGAAGACCCATCATCAATAATTATAATTTCAAACTCATAGTCTGGCAGATTTCCCTCCACACGCTTCATTTCTTCATAAAAAAACGGTATGGCCTCCTGCTCATTATAACATGGAACCACAACAGAAACTTTTTTCACTCTACCAATACCTCCCAATCCTTTTCAACCTCATCTTCATTGCTTTCGCTGTTCTAAATTCCGATATTCATCAAAGGAATACACTGTATAACACTCATCCTGATATACCAAATGCTCTGGCTCCAGATATGTCAAATCATCTGCCTTCCACGTACCGCTTAGATATCCAAATTCTCCATCGTAAGCAAATTCGTTATTATTCAGCAATGCAAACACTTTCCGTCCTTCTGCATATTGATTGTAATTCGTAACAGTTTAGCCTTCAAGTTGAACAGATGGGTCTAGCACCGGTCAAAAAGGCCGGTGTGCCCATAAATAAACATTTTATGTTTTCAAACATTGCCTTTTTCCTTCTTTTTAAACTCTCAATGTTGCTCAAAATGGCATAGTAATCTCATTCCCTCTTTCCTTGCTGAAGGCCCCAGCTTTCTTTTGGCGGTTCTCGCCTTTCGCAAATCCCGTTCGCTCACGTTGTTGTCATGAAGTACCGCAAAATCATGAATACATAACAGATGGTTATGCCCACACCTCTCCATCCGGTTGAGAAGTGTCTTTTCATCCTTTTTCGCGTATCGATGCTTCGTCTTCTTATTTTCTTCTCTCACTTTGCCGATCAACTCCTGATATCTCTTTTCAAAAGCGATAATCTCATCCGACGGAAACACTCCGTGCTTTTTGGCGCTCCATGCTTTCCATTCCCTATTCATATCACATAACAGGGAAACCCTTTGACCAGACCAAGAATAGCCTGTATCATCCGTGTTTTTCTTCAGTTATCGGATTATGTGAATGTTGCACTCCGCATGGCCTCTACCAAAATAACAGAACACTGCTTCGTGGTCATGCACCAGTATATCGACGGGCTTCAAAAACGGTAGGTTCTTTATTTCTCCAATATTTTTCCCCATAGCATGATAAACTTCTGCTCTGTCCACACCGAAATTCCAAATGTGATTCTATTTCCCATTTACGCTTATCACAGGTGCGTCGGTTAACACAACTCCCTAGTTCCGCAGTTTTTCTTCCATATGTGCAAAACGCTTCTGGGCCTGATTCGAAAACTTCTTACAGAAGTGGCAAATACTTCTGTAAGAACGCCCAAGTTCTCCATTTCCGACAGCATTCAGAAAGGCCACGATCCGATCATTTGACATCATCCCTTCACTATATAGTTTAACTGCCAGCGTCTTCACATTCGGGCCATAGGTGACATCGCTACAGTATTCAAAAGGAAATTTAAATTTCTCATCTTCACCTGCGTGGATATAGATTTCGATAATAATCGGCGTTATATCAAGATCTAAAACATATTTGGGGCAATAGCCCATTGGTAGGGGAAACTCAATCTCTTTTATCATATGATCGCAGCCTCTCGACTTTATCTTTTCTTCCGCTTGCACCTTGGCGAGTGTGGTTCCTTTATGGCCGTTCTGTCGGCCAGCCTTGCGTCCGGTTTTCATCCTCCCATTATAGGTATTGGCGGATTTGCCGCTTTTGGGGTCACTAGATGAGGGAGGGGTTGTGACAGTCATTGTCAATAAGGCTTTTTAAACATACATTATCGTCTCGTAGTAGCTGGTTTTCCTGTGTAAAACCAGCGATCTTTTCGTACAGTCGTCCCACGTCTTCTTTGTGCTGGTTTTTCTGCATGGTAATCGCTTTCTACCGCATCCCCCCGTGCCATTACTTCCATGAGTTGGCTATACATACCTTTTTCATAACTACCGGCCATTCCAGTGCCCCTTTCCCTTGATTCTTATTTATAGAGAGTATAGCAGAAAAGAAGGGAAAAAGCGAATTTCTGAACAGCTGCTGATCGTCATAATGACGGTAGATAATCTTATGAAAGCCCGGAATTACCCGTTTTCTTACAAGTGCTATCCACAACGGCTGCCGCTGCCAAGGCTCTGCTTAAGAGATCATGTATCAGAGGATACGCAGTTTGTGGATAACCGGGAATAACTCCCTGTTTCCCGCTTGTTAAGATGAAATAATTTGATTTATTTTCAGCATATCACACAACGCAACATGATAGAAGGAACGGTCTTTTCCGTTTCGATGGGACGTTTAGCAAAAAACTCCAGCCCCTGCATAAAAGCCTAATATTGTTCCGCCGATACCTCCCTAACTCCACTTGCACAACATGGCCTGTTAAAGGAGTCATTATTAACGCGTTTATAACAGATGAGGAATCCGTTCCCTTTCTAGATCAGTGCCTTGATTCTATCACAGCGTTTACCGCAGAAAGGAAGATGGTATTCTCATCGTAGAGACCCTGATGGAAATGCAATCTTATGATACCGCCCAGTCCTCGAATATTCCTGCACAACTCGGTGTAGCCAGTGGCAATGTATATCTTCTTGAAATTCCGAGCATTGCTCAGCATAGGCCAATTCCTTTAAGCACTGTATTTACTAGCTCAAATAGGGCTGTTGTAAGGAATCCCAAAGATAATTCGTTACTGCTACAAAGGATGGCAATGGACCAGGAAATAAGATTTTTAATATCATCTTTACCATACTCCGGGAAAAATTTGAGTCAACCATACCTTAGACTCCAACCGGTTTCTGAACGTCAACAACTGTCACTCCCAACTTTGGTAATGTACCTATATTTGCAAAATCACCTTACACCTAATCCATTTTCCCATTGTAACTTTTGCTCCTGAAATTGAGCATATCTATCATCATCGTAATTTAAACAAAACAACCGTCCTTTAGATGTATCTACCACAGTTATTATATAAAACAATAAGGCGCAGCCCAAGATAAAACCTCCCCATAGATATTCCTTTTTCATATTCCTTTTCTCAATAAAATTCTGATGTAACCGATTAACGATTTGTTGATATCCTAAAACTGCATATAACAATATTCCCGTAAAATAAATTATCGTATATTGTCCCTTGGCCTCCCAAAACAAATGAAATATAAACCCTCCAATAAATATTAAACCAAAGATCATTTGATTCAATTCAATGCGCCTACGTTCGAGTAACAAATATATTAAGACACCAACATATGTAAATGACTGAAAGACATTTAAATAGCTCATCAGTATTTTACCTACACCGCCTTGCACTATTGCGTTAACCCATATTGGAGATTTAATCGAGGAATCACACACCTGACCAATCCAAAATGATTGGAATGTAGGTTCTGACCACTGAGAAGCAGTTTTCTTTGCAAGAAAGGTAACCATATATCTTGGACGTCTTATAAAATCTCCAATCTCTGCCTTCAATTGCTGATTTGCCTCATTTTTTATTTTTACTCCAATCCCATCATTCTTGTCATATAGCCTAGAAACATATCCATTATACCATCCATCTCCTCGATCACCTTCTTGCAGTCCCATGGCCATGTAAGCAACTGCAGGTATTCCATCCATCTGTTGTATCCCCGAAAGTTGCTCAAAGTAAGTTCTAATCGCCCAGTGTCCCCCTACATATGCTATAATTATAAAAATAACTGCTACTGTAGATCGCCACTGCGTTCTTATAATATCCATAATAAAAAAAGCTAAAATTGCAATCATTATAATTTGATAATTAGGCTTTACAACAGTAGCCAATATGATATAAATAACCGTTTTTACCATATTTCTCCACTTTCGGTTTTGAAAATATAGTAATTGCTGTTTCACTGCAGATAAAGCTAACATAAAGCCAATTATTATACCATAAACAAACGTAACGTAAAGAGCCAATGGGAAAAAAAGGAACAGAGCAATAAGGTATTTTCCTGCAATATCTTTTTTCTTGTACAATAATAAAACAATCTCATATAACTGATAGTAAATTATCAATATCGAAACAACATTAAATAATTGAAATACTAAAAAGTTATCCTGCCCAAACATCAGCTGATGTATATAGACTATCAACAGCAACCCCTTTTGGTGAGGACATTTTACCATATATCCCCCTAGCTCAAACTCTTTAAATATATTATTTTCTATTTGCTGAGCTATCTCCCATACTTTCTGAGCATCTCCTGTGGGACGAAATTGCGTACACATGATCCATAAAAGTCCCAGTATTCCACCCACACCAATTATATACCATTTCAATCTATCACTGGAAAACAATTTTCCTAACTTAGTGCTCCAATAAATCGATATAAAATATAATAAACCAATGCCGAAAATTAGAAGGCCAAATATTAACCAAACATTATCTGAAAAATAAAATGTCACTTCATTAATATCCAATTGGGTTGTTGTAAACATGCTCAAAATTGCCAGATATGTTATAATACAAATAAGTAATCTCCAAACTAATTTACAACTAATACGTTCTATTCGACTTGCAAAATCTGTTTGCATATCATATCCCACTTTCATGTTTACTATTCATTGAAAAACATATTTGTCTTTTTAAATATTCAATATAACATTATATATGCGGTATCATCTATACATTTTATCTGCTCTTCCGATAATTCATCCCAATCTTTCCCTAAAAAATAGGTACTATACACATCCTCATCAAATGGCACTACTATTAGTATTTTATTTCGTAATAACCGTATGATTTCCCGTTGAGACCATGGAGCAGAAAACGCCCTTTCGTTTATACTCTTTGTTGCAATCACTCCCGGAAAAACTGCTGTATACTTTTCATCATTTTTAAAAGCTACGTTCTTTATTTCATTACCCGTAGCTTTTTCATATTTTATCATTTGATCATAATAAAACACGGCATTCCTTTGGTCAACTGCATTCGTTATAACTTGTCCTCGAAATATATTAATTGTGAAATACCATGAAATTAATATGTATGGGACTATGACCATAAACATTACCAATATTAATTTCCGCTCGCATTTTAACTCATTTTCATTTGATAAAATCCCAATACACAGGATTACTAAAATAGGGAGCAATGATGTAAACCCTATTAATACTCTATGGGGCAACCAAATATCAAATATTGCGGTTGCAAAGGTAGCTCCAAAAATGCCAGCAACAGAAATGCCCGAAACTAATGCACTCTTCCATCGCCTATTCGGCTGCTTTACAGAAAAGATCAAAACCAGCAGAACTCCCCCAGCTATGATAATTAGAATTGAATAGTAGTATTGAGGTAAGACCCCTAAACAATCCTTAAATAACCGTTTAATTGTTATACTCAAACTTTCCCACACTAACTGCAAATTCACTTGTTCAAGGCTTCCTCTAGCTGGGTCTGGCACAAAAACTTGAATACTTAAAATTATCGAAAATCCTATGAATACATAAACACCAATCCGCTTAATCAATTCTATAACACATGGGTATTTCTTGTCTTCATAATAATCCAAAAAATATAACAACATCGATATTATAACAAACCACACAAGACTAGTCTGACGGAACATCATTGCGACAATACCCATTACACATGCTCCTATAAATGCCTTTGCAGTTTTCTTTTCCGAAGTAATTACTGCTGCTACAATTGCACAACCATCTCCTAAAAATGTAACCGCAGCATCATATCCATATTGGAAAATATCTGAGTAAAAAACGTTTACCCTTAAGCATATTACCCCTAATATAAGTAACACATTCAATCCATTACTTTTCTCCCATAGCCGCATTCGCCTATACAGTACACGCCATATATAAATGGCTATGATACAGTTAATAATACAAGCAATGGTAACATGTGTTAACCTATGCTGCACAGGATTCCCCAAAATATGGAACGATAGCCATACATATAATGCTTCTGCGTATCTCGTCGTCGAAAAACACTGATTTAAGTATGCCTCTAACGAGTAAAACCATTTCGCATAGGTATCTGTTTGAAATGTTGGTAGGATATAGACTCCGAAAAAGGAGAACATAAATATTAGTATAAAAAATATTACCAGCATAAAATCATACCTATTGTTTTTCACAATTTTAGATCTCCTTTCTACTACAATATATTTATGGTTAATATCCCTTACAGCCGGTTAGGAATTATCCATCTTGTTGCTTAAGCTGTTATAAGATTGGAGCAATCGGTATATCGGCTTCCTTTCTTGAACTTAGCGTCCGTACCAAAGACTGATAACCAACTCCTCATTTGCAGCGTTCGTTTTATGCAGGTTGAACTGCCTTTGGTACGTTCGTGTCACCCCACAGTAGATTGAATTGGCAATGAGTAAAACTGGTACTTATCTACTGTATTAATCTTTAGAAGTGACAAATTTATGAACATGAACGTTGTTGGTATTGATGGTTCCAAAGGTAAAAGTATGGTCTCCATTCTGCGACCTTATGGCGAAAGGCGAAATCGTTTCTTCTCCATTTGTAATCAAGTACACTTCCAGTAACATCCAATCCTTTATTGAGCAGATCCGATCGATCGAAGGTGAATTCCGCATCGTTATGGAACATACTGGCTCGTGAGCTTTCTCTGGCTGGCCTTTTTGTAACTCCCGTAAATCCTAAGCTCATTAAAGACTTTGGAGATCATTCTCTCCGCAAAGTAAAATCTGATAAAGCTGACGCTGTAAAAATAGCCCGGTATACTCTTGACAGTTGGACTCAATTGAAACAATATAGTCTTATGGACGAAATACGCAATCAATTAAAGACTATGAA
>OLPX01000638.1_pt1 | contig 30671 bp, 31 predicted proteins | sample 1672491 | NCBI WGS metagenome assembly OLPX01 (sample SAMEA3136692, study PRJEB25190) | human gut metagenome | biome: human gut; feature: human-associated habitat; material: faeces | place: Austria | collected 2013 | reverse complement strand
AACAAGCAGAAGTGCCGCTCAATCATCTATTTTGATGATTTTGCGACACTCCCTTTGTGTTTTGAGTGGAGCTGAGGGGAATCGAACCCCTGTCCGAAAACCAATCCCCTGTTCTTCTACTATCATAGTCTGCTGTTATTCATTCCCTCCTGAATCCGGGAACAGACACCCAAATTCATTCAGTAGCTTCATAATACGCCCGCGCGCTCAAAGCTTTGCGCGTGTCGTTTCTCACAAAAATGATGCCGGGATCTTAAAGTGTGAGTGCCCTAAGGCCGACAGCCGCCTTAATTAGGCAGCGTATGCTAATTCTCTATCGTTAGCGTTTATATTTAGATTTGCCATTTAACGCATCGCATGCGGATAGCTTCACCAGCTTCATAGCCCCCGTCGAAACCAGTACAACCCCTTACTGGCGCTCATCTGGAGCAGTCTTATCTTAACACGTTTCGAAAACCGTGTCAAGAGGGGCAGAGAGATGGTGGTTTTTCTCAGCAGATTCCGGTTTCCTCCCTCATCTTCCTCATCCGTCTAAGCGCCTCCGCAAGCGTCTCCTCGCCGCAGGCAAAATGCATGCGGATCAGGTGGTTCACAGGCTCTCGGAAGAAGCTGGAGCCGGGCACGGCAGCCACTTTATAATTTGTAATCATCCACTCGCAGAACTGAAGGTCGCTCCAGCCTTTAAACTGCGGCAGGGCGAAAAAATCGGAAATATCTATGAGGACAAAGTAGCTTCCCTGGGGCACCGTATGGGAAAAACCGATATCCGTAAGGCCGCCGCAGAAGAAATCCCTCTTTTTCGTGTACAGCTCTTTTAGCCATTCATAATATTCCGGCCCCATGGTAAGACCTGCCACGGCGGCGGCCTGGAGCGGGGCAGCGGCGCCCACGGTCAGGAAGTCATGGACTTTTTTGGCTCCCTCGATCACCTGCTCCGGGCCGATGAGGTAGCCGAGGCGCCAGCCGGTGATGGAGTAGGTCTTGGAGAGGGAGCTGCATGTGATTGTCCTCCCGGCCATGCCGGGAAGGGACGCCATGCAGATATGCCGGTATGGCTCGTAGACGATATATTCATAGACCTCGTCGGTGATGACGAAGGCGTCGTAGCGCACGGCCAGCTCTGCGATATCGGAAAGCTCCGAAGCAGAAAACACCTTTCCGCAGGGGTTCGACGGATTGCAGAGAATGAGCGCCTTTGCGCCCTCTCGGAAGGCATCCTCCAGCGCAGCGCGGTCAAAATGGAAATCCGGCGGCACGAGGGGCACAAAAATCGGCTCGGCGCCGGAGAGGATGGCGTCCGCCCCATAATTTTCATAAAACGGGCTGAAAACGATCACCTTGTCGCCGGGATTGCAGACGGTCATCATGGCCGTCATCATGGCCTCCGTGCCGCCGCAGGTGACGACAATCTCCGTCTCGGGATCCGGCCGCTTCCTAAGCTTTCCTTCATAGAGGTCGGCCAGGGCATTCCGGAAGTCCTCGGCCCCGAACGTAATGGAATACTGGTGCGGCCCGCGGTAAGAGACTTCGGCCAACGCATCCAAAAGCTGCTTTGGCGGGTCAAAATCAGGGAAGCCCTGGCTTAAATTGATGCTCCCCGGTGTCATGTCGTTGATTCTTGTCATCCTGCGGATCACAGAATCCGTAAAAGAAAGCACACGTCTGCTCAGTTCAGGCATGAGGTTCATCCTCCTTATCTTTTTGTCCTTCCCGCTCGCGCATCATGTTCCAGATCAGGTCGTGCATCCACTGGACTGTCTCCTCGAGCTTTTTATTGGCATCCCGGAGCCTTGAGACTTCCTCCTCAAGGGCGTGGATCAGCTTATCTTTTTCATCCATGTTTCATGGCTCCTTCCAGATTTTTGCTGAAAACCAGTATAGCATTTTGGCCGCACCGTGTCCAGACGAGAAAAAGAAAAGAAGGATTGATTCCCCCAAAAGTTTGTACTATAATAAATCGAAGCGGAAAACATGTGCCCCCATTTTTGCATACAGGGCGGTACATGTTCCAATGTCCGGAAGAGCGGGCATGATTTTACACGGGATGGAGTTTCAGTCATGGCAATTCAAAACGATTTTTCCCAGGGCAGCGTCGTCAAAAACATCATGGGTCTGGCGGTTCCGATGACCCTGGCGCAGCTCATCAATGTCCTCTACAACGTCGTCGACCGGATTTACATCGGTCATATTCCCGAACACGCAACCTTATCCCTCACAGGCCTCGGCGTCTGCCTGCCGGTGATTACCATCGTCATCGCCTTTGCGAACCTGTTCGGCATGGGCGGGGCGCCGCTCTGTTCCATTGAGCGGGGAAAGGGGAACGAGGCGGAAGCAGAGTCCATCATGGGAAATTCCTTTACGCTGATGATCCTGTTCGGGATCCTGCTTACGGTGCTCGGCCTGATTTTTGAGCGGCCGCTCCTTTACCTGTTCGGCGCCAGCGACGCGACGTATCCTTACGCGAAATCCTACATGACGATCTATCTTCTCGGCAGCGTTTTCGTGATGACAGGCCTCGGGATGAACGCCTTCGTCAACTCCCAGGGCTTCGGGAAGGTGGGCATGATGACCGTGCTTCTCGGCGCAGTCACCAACATCATTTTGGATCCGATTTTTATTTTTGTCTTTGACATGGATGTTCAGGGAGCTGCCCTGGCGACGGTGATTTCCCAGTTTCTGTCCGCGGCGTGGATCTTAAAATTCCTCACGGGAGACAAGGCGATCTTAAAGCTCAAGGTCTCCACCATGCGGCTTAAGAAAAAACGCGTCATAAAGATCGTGTCCATGGGGCTTTCCAGCTTCACGGCCGGCTTCACCAACAGTCTTGTGGCCGTCGTCTGCAATGCGACGCTCCAGGGATGGGGCGGAGATCTCTATGTTGGTGTCATGACCGTGCTTCACTCCGTCAGGGAGATTGCGGAAAACATCGTGAAAGGCGTGACAAACGGCTCGCAGCCGGTCATGGGCTTCAACTACGGCGCCGGAAAATACGACAGGGTTAAGTCCTGCATCAAGTTTGTGTCGGCAGTGGCCATCTCGTTTACGGTGTTCGCATGGGCGCTAGTGTCCCTGTTCCCGGAATTTTTCATCCGGATTTTCAACCATGACGAGGAGTTAATCGCAGCGGCCATCCCGGCCATCCGCATCTATTTCTTTGGATTTTTCATGATGTCGCTCCAGTTTTCCGGCCAGGCTACCTTTGTGGGCCTTGGGAAAGCCAAGCAGGCCACGTTCTTTTCCATTTTCCGGAAACTGATTATCGTGGTTCCGCTGACGCTTCTTCTCCCGTATGTGGGCGGCCTCGGGCCCATGGGCGTCTTCATGGCCGAGCCGTTGTCCAACTTCATCGGCGGCGCCGCCTGCTACGGCACCATGCTGTTTACCATGTGGCCGGAGTTAAGCGGAAAGAAAAAAGGAAAAAGAGGAGAATAGGCAGAGACTATGGGAACGGTATTTGTGAAAGCGGCATGCTTTATTCTCATCATTTTTCTCGGCTATGCATCGAAGCGCATGGGGCTTTTGAGGCAGGAGGATCTTCCTGTTTTTTCAAAGCTCGTCATTAAAATCACGCTCCCGGCCGCCATCGTCACGAATTTCAGCCGGATCACCATGGACGTGTCCATGCTCTCCATCGTTGCCGTGGGCTTCCTTTTAAGCGGCTTTTATATGGCGGTGGGGTATCTGCTGTTCTGGAATGGGACGCGGGAGGAAAAGGCCTTCGGGCTCTTAAATGCGTCCGGCTACAACATCGGCTGCTTTACGATGCCATTTGTCCAGAGCTTTTTAGGCCCTGTCGGCGTCGCCGTCACCAGCCTTTTTGACGCGGGAAACTCCATGATCTGCACGGGGATTTCCTACACGGCTGCTTCGGCCGTGGCTGGAAAAGGGAAGAAAAGCGGGCCTGCGGGGATGGTGCTTCGGCTCTTTTCCTCGATCCCCTTTGACTGCTACATCCTTATGACAGTCCTGACCCTTTTGAACCTCCGGCTGCCGGCCGTGGTTCTGAGCTTTGCGGAGACCGTGGGAAATGCCAACAGCTTTCTGTCCCTGATGATGATCGGCCTGGGCATCAACCTTCATATGAGCAGGAAACAGGTGAAAAGCGCAGCAAAGATCGTCGGGACGCGGCTCCTTATTTCCGCGGCCCTGTCAGCCGGCTTTTATTTCTTCGGCCCGTTTTCCGAGGAGATCCGCCATGCTTTGGCAGTCCTGATGTTCGCGCCGGTGGCCTCCCTCTGTGTGGCCTACACGTCCATGATCGAAGGCGATGTGAACCTGGCAAGCGCCGTCAACTCGGTTTCGATCCTCACAGCCATTGTGAGCCTGACGGCAGCCGTATTACTTTTAATTTAGAAGAGGTAGCATATGAAACTGAAAAAAGACGTGAAACCGCAGCTTTCCAAGCTGCCCCGTTTAAAAATCAAATACAATATCATGGTGCCGCTCATCGGCCTTGTGGATGCGGCGACCATGTTCAGCTTTTACAGGAACCCGGTTTCGGAAGGCAATCTGTTTTTCAAAGTGTTTTTCATCTTTTTCGCCCTGGTGGGACTGGGCTTTACTTATTGGGGAATCATGTGGCAGGTGACGGCCGAAGGGGAAACCGTCCGCGTCCGTCCGGCCTTTGGGCGAAGCCGTACCGTGGCCGTAGGGGACATCCGCCGCGCCGTCATCCATAAACGCGCAAAGGGCGGGACGCTGTCCTACTACGAGCTGTTTGATAAAGACGGCGCAAGCATCGTGAAAATTTATCCTTTAATGAAAGATTTTGCCACATTCCTCGAGCGGTTAAAGCGTTTCGGCGTGCCGGTGAACGAGGTTACGGATTAAAAGGGGAAAACTGAGCATACTACCTTCTGTAATGAAAGAAGAAGGAGGAATGCGAAGTGACAAGACTGGAATGTTCGGTAAAGACATGCGTCCACAACTCGGAAAACTGCTGCTGCAAGAGCGGGATCTATGTGGAAGGCCAGGCGGCGAAAAACTGCTGCGATACCTGCTGCGGAAGCTTTGAGGAGAACCGCGGCGGCATGTTCAAGAACCTGTTCAAAACACCGGAGACGAAGCTCATGGTGGACTGTGACGCCGTAAACTGCGTCTACAACGACGACCACCAGTGCCGCGCAGAGAGGATTTCCATTGCCGGCGACGGCGCAAAGACCGTCGGCCAGACGGAATGCAAGAGCTTCAAGACGAAATAACATGCATGGACGGGGATTCGCAGGCGCTGCGGGTCCCTTTACATATGGAAAGAAAATTTTTCCACAACCCATTGACAAATGCAGGCAGATATAGTATAGTTACAAAGGTTGTGAATACAGCCAACAGGAAAGCAGGTATCCGCCTCACCCTGGCACGAGCAAGTGACCCGGGTTCATAGACAGAATTGGTTTACGGCCGTGCAGCAGCATAAGCAAAACCGATGCAGTTCATTGAGCGGATAGTTTTCTATCTGCTTTTTCTTTTCTATCAACTACTCATCTTTGATGTTATGGAGGTGCACGACTATTAGCGATTTAATGATTAACGAACAGATTCGGGATAAGGAAGTTCGTTTGATTGGGGAGAACGGAGAGCAGCTTGGAATCATGTCCGCAAAGGATGCCTACAAAATGGCCCGCGACGCGGAACTGGACCTGGTGAAGATCGCGCCGACTGCAAAGCCGCCGGTCTGCAAAATCATCGACTACGGCAAATATAAGTACGAGATGATCCGCAAGGAGAAGGAAGCCAGGAAAAAGCAGAAGGTTATCGAGGTAAAGGAAGTCAGACTTTCCCCGAACATTGATACCAACGATTTGAATACCAAGATCGGCTCAGCCAGGAAATTCATCGAAAAAGGGAACAAAGTAAAGATTACCCTTCGTTTCCGCGGCCGTGAAATTGCCCATATGAACCAGTCGAAGTACATTCTGGATGACTTCGCTGAAAAGCTTTCCGATATCGCTGTGATCGACAAGCCTTCCAAGGTAGAGGGAAGAAGCATGGTTATGTTTTTAACTGCAAAAAGATAGGAACAAGTTTAAGGAGGAAATCACTATGCCTAAAATGAAAACAAGCAGAGCAGCTGCAAAGCGTTTCAAAAAAACCGGAACAGGCCTGTTAGTAAGAAACAAAGCCTACAAATCCCATATCTTAACTAAGAAATCTACGAAGCGGAAAAGAAATCTGAGAAAAGACATCGTTACCGACAGCACCAACAGCAAGGTAATGAAGAAGATTTTACCGTATTTATAATAGATTCGGAATTAAGAAGGAGGAAATAAGCAATGGCAAGAATTAAAGGTGGCTTAAACGCCAAGAAGAGACATAACAGAGTGCTGAAGTTAGCCAAAGGTTACAGAGGCGCCCGTTCCAAACAGTATAGAATTGCAAAACAGTCCGTAATGAGAGCATTAAAGAGCTCCTACGCAGGCAGAAAAGAGAGAAAGAGACAGTTCAGACAGCTCTGGATCGCACGTATCAACGCTGCTGCCAGAATGAACGGCCTTTCTTACAGCAAGTTTATGTACGGCTTAAAGCAGGCTGGCGTAACCTTAAACCGCAAGGTTCTGTCCGAGATGGCAATCAACGACGCAGAAGGCTTCGCAAAGCTGGCAGAGCTGGCAAAATCCAAGCTGGCATAAATTACCAGGGATATCAGGAACAGAAACGAGACAGACGGCAAAGTACAAAAGTTGTACAAGCCGTCTTCTTTTTTTGCGCCTTTCCACAGAAAATATAACCGGGGTGGACAGGAATCTGCTGTTTTATAAATCATTGTTATATCTGCCATGAAAAATCCGAATGCGCGAACATCTTGACTTTAACACCGCGCAGTGATATCATAGCGAGAAAAATAGCTGATTGGAGGAGAAGATTATGAAAAAGAGGAAGGCAGCGGCCGCCGTAGCGGCGGTTCTGGCAGCAGCAATGATGCTTTCGGCCTGCGGTTCCCAGAATTCCGGTTCCGGAACCACGGCAGCCGGCACGACAGACGCCGGTACATCGGCAGAGAGCTCCTCGGCAGAGTCGGGAGACGGCGCCGTCACACGCGATGAGATTATCCTGGGCGGAAAGGCCGATATCAAATCTACGGACCCGGCAGGGCAGTCGGACGTTTATTCTGCCATGCTGGTGCGTCATATGTACAACGGACTTTTAAAGCTGGACGAAGACGGGGAGACCGTGATCGGCGACCTGGCGGAATCCTTTGACATGCCGGACGACACCACGTATCATTTTGTCATCAAGCAGGGCGTAAAGTTCCACGACGGCACCGAGCTGAAAGCCAGTGACGTCAAATTCACCCTGGAGCGGGCAAAGGAAATGGCCAGCACGAAGTCGACGGCTTCTTATTTCGATACGGTCACGGTGGACGGCGACTACGAGGTGACGCTGACTTTAAACCAGCCCTGCGCCGCCATGCTGTACCTTTTAACAAACTCCAACATGATGATCGTGTCGGAGAAAGCCGTCACGGAAGCGGGAGACCAGTACGTCGAGCAGCCGGTGGGAACAGGCCCGTTCAAATTTGTGGAGTGGGTGCCCAACGACCACTGGACGATTGTGAGAAACGATGACTATTTCGGGGAAAAGCCGATCACAAGCAAGCTGACCTGCCGCGTGATCGTAGAGGAGACGTCCAGGGTAATTGCCCTGGAGACCGGAGAGATCGATATGGCTCTGGACATCGCGGAGACGGAGGCTGCCAATGTGGAAGCCAATCCGGAGCTGGTGCTTGAGGCAGGCCCGAGCCCGTCCATCGAGTTTTTGGGGCTGAATTTCCAGAACGAATACTTAAGCGACAAGCGGGTGCGCCAGGCCATCGCCTACGCTATCGACAAAGATGTTTTCATCGACGCCATCGTTGAGGGCCGCGGAGAGGTGGCAAACTCCTGTATCGGAAAGACCGTGCCGGGCTGGAGCGAATCCGTTGAGGCATACCCCTATGACCCGGAAAAGGCAAAGGAACTCCTTGCGGAGGCCGGCTATGCCGACGGCTTTGATCTGGAGGTTATCGTATCCAGTGAGATCCGCAACCGGACGGCGCAGTTAATCCAGGCACAGCTTCTGGAGCTGGGCATCAACGTGGAAATCAGCATGTACGACTTCGGCGCCTTCCAGGATATGCTGGCGGACGGCGACAACGACATGTTCATTCTCGGCTGGAGCAACAGCAACGTGGATCCGATGCGGAGCACGACGCCGCTGTTCCACGGCGACTACTGCGGACGCAACGGAAACAACTATTCCTTCATGCAGAACGACGAGCTGGATGCCCTCATGGACGAGGCGGCCTCCGAGCTGGATACGGAGAAGCGGATGGATCTCTATTTGCAGATCCAGGAGATGTTAAAGGAAGAAGTCCCGATTGTCCCGCTGTATTATAAGCAGAACATCAATGCCAGAAGGGCAGACTTAAAGGGCTTTGTCTTCAATAAGGCGACAAACCACTATTACGGAAATCTTCACTACGAGAACTAAACAGGCAGAAGAGAGCGCAGGCGCAGACGGAAGAACTCCGGATGCGGCCTGCGTTTTTTCTGCCTCTAAAGCGGATTTACCACACTGCATTGTTAAATCGCACAAAATTTGATAAAAAATCTCTAAACAAATTGTAAAAAATGCGTGACAGAATGGCTTTTTCGAGGTATATTATAAGGGACAGATATTATACCAATTAAGGGGGTAAAACTGTATGGATCTTTTTAACGAAATCCTTTTAAAGACCAACGACATATTGACCGGATATGTCCTGCTGGCAGCCCTTGTGGGCGGCGGCATCTGGTTCACGTTCCAGACTGGCTTCGTCCAGGTTCGTGAATTCGGACACGGCTGGAACCGGGTTTTCGGCGGTCTCTTTAAAAAGGACAAATCCAAGAAAAAAGAAGAGGGCGGTATTTCTTCTTTCCAGGCTCTTACGACGGCCATTGCGGCTCAGGTAGGAACCGGAAACCTGGCAGGTGCTGCTACGGCTATCGCGGCAGGCGGCCCGGGCGCAATCTTCTGGATGTGGGTATCTGCATTTCTTGGAATGGCAACGATCTTCTGTGAGGCGACTCTGGCTCAGGTGTACCGGACCAAGGGCGACGACGGACAGATCACAGGCGGCCCTGTTTACTACATAAGGGCGGCTTTCAAGGGCGGCTTCGGCAAGGTGCTGGCAGGAATCTTCGCAGTCCTGATTACGCTTGCCCTCGGCCTATTCGGCAATGCAGTTCAGGCCAACTCCATCACGGATGCCTTCCATACGGCATTCTTCTCTCATGTTGGAAACATCAGCCTGCTTGGGCTTGAGGTTCCGATGGATAAGCTGATTGTCGGCATCGTTCTGGCAATTATCGCATTCCTGATCTTCGGCGGCGGTATCTCCCGTATCGGCCAGATCACGGAAAAAATGGTTCCGATTATGGCCTGCTTCTATCTGCTTGGCGGCCTGATTATCGTTATCATGAACATCGCCAATGTGCCGTATATGTTTGCTTCCATCATCCAGGGTGCATTTAATCCCCAGGCTGTATGCGGCGGCGCGTTCGGTGTTGCCATGAAGGAAGCTGTAAAGAAGGGCGTTGCAAGAGGCCTCTTCTCCAACGAAGCCGGTATGGGTTCCACGCCGAATGCACATGCACAGGCAAACGTGGATCATCCGTGCCAGCAGGGCCAGGTTGCAATCGTATCCGTATTTATTGATACGTTCCTGGTTCTCAACATGACGGCATTCGTTATCATCGGCACCAAGATGCTGGAGCCGGGTTCTGCCGCTTATGTGAATGGCAGCCTTGTAGAAGGTATTACCCTGACCCAGACAGCGTTCCAGGCAGCGTTTGGTTCCTTCGGTGCGATCTTTATCGCAATCTGTATGCTGTTCTTTGCGTTCTCTACGATTCTCGGCTGGTACTTCTTCGGTGAGACCAACGTGAGATACCTGTTCGGCGCAAAAGCAGTGAAACCGTATATCGCACTTGTATGTGTATTCATCATTCTTGGATCCCTGATGAAGGTTTCTACGATTTGGAACATGTCCGACTGCTTCAACTCCCTGATGGTTGTTCCCAACGTCATCGGCCTGTTTGCACTGACCGGAGTTGTGAAGAAGACCTACAAGGAATACAAGGAAGATTTCCTTCCGAAGCATCCGGAAAACTAAAGACAGAAGACGGCGGCAGTGTCCATTTAAAAAGACGCTGCCGTCTTTTTTGCGGAATGGGAGCAAAAAATTTGAAAAACTAGAAAAAAACAGTTGCCAAGCAGACAGTTTTATGCTATACTATCGTTCGTCGGTTAAAGAAAATAATTTCTTCGCCAGACATGCGGAAGTGTCGGAACTGGCAGACGAGCAAGACTAAGGATCTTGTGGTGGTTACATCGTGTGGGTTCAAGTCCCATCTTCCGCAGGAAAAAAGAAATCCGAAACTGTTTCAGGAGAGACAGTTCCGGGTTTTTTTGTTGCATGGGAAACTGCGTTCCCGATGCAATAAAAACCTCCGGCGGAGGCGCACTCCGCGCAGAGGAAAATGGCTGCCGGCGCAGCCGCGCTTCGGCGCAGTGTGCGCCTGACGCACACGTTTACTGCATGGGAAATGACGAAAAGAATCGGTTTTTGTCGACTTCCTTCGGAAAAGAGAGGATCCGGATCCGGGCAGCAAAACAGATACACCTCAGTCCTCTAAAAAGCGGACGATATCGTTTGGTGTACAGTTCAGGTATCTGCAAAGCCGTTCCAGTGTGAGCAGTGTGATATTTCTGTTGTGTTTGATTCCGTCGAGTGTTTTATTATCAACAATGCCGTCCTTTAACAAACGGTACTGTGTGATGTCCTGGCGGGCCATTGTGGCCCATAGAGGACTGAAGTCAATCATATTACCGAATCCTTTGCCATTTGAAGCTGTATGGTTATCAGTATAGACAAAATTAAACAATATCAATATTGTGAACATAAGCACAATGTGATATGCTGAGAAGAGAGGAGGAAATACCATGGAGTTTGATATCAGGAAGCTGGAGGAGAGAATGGAAGCGTTTGGCAGGGCGCATAAACTGGCGGAGGTCCCGGGCCGGAAAGCGTTTTTGGACGCAGCGTTTGAGCGTCTGGAGCTGGAGCTAAAGGGGGAGGCCGTCTTAAACCGTGAGGAGAACGGCAGGATTCTCCGGATAACGGTTACGGGAAACAGCTTCTTTTCCTGTCAGGACGGCTGTGAGACATTGAAATTCCTGATTGGAGCCGCCGATATTTTTGAGGCCGGCGCGGCAGACGGGAATGTGGTAATCCGCCTGTCCTTTGCGCTTGAGGAATGGGAAGAAGTTTAATTCTTTCTTAATTCCAGTTTTTCCAGCCGTCTTTGTCTTGCATCTGTTCCTTTTTCCCTGTATAATACCGGCATCAGGGAAATACAGCAGGAAAAGGAGCTGATTCATATGAAATTGAAACGCAGATTTTTACTTTTTGCCATAACCTTGTCCATGGGAGCGGCAGCAGCATTTCCGGCAATGGCGGAGCCGTCGGAAGAAGCGGAAGAGCCTGCTGTCCGGTTTGGATGGACGGAAGAGGACGGCCGCTGGTACTATTATGATGCCAACGGGAACCGTAAGACAGGCTGGCTGGAGGCAGAAGGCGGAGACGGCCGCGGGAACGAAGTCTGGTACTATCTGGACGGCAGCGGCGTGATGGTAGCAAATGAGACGCGCACCATCGACGGCGTCTCCTATACCTTTGGAGAGGACGGCGCCTGGGTGAACGAGAAGGCTTACCAGGGGGCCCCGGCCGGAACGATGGAGGTGTCGACCTTTACCAACAACTGGTCAAATATCAAAATCACCTTCCCGGCCATGTACTATCTGGCGGATGCATCGGAGCTGGCAAGCTATGAGGATTACTTCCAGGACGACGATTACGCGTCCATCGGAAAACCGAAGCTCACCTATGATTTCCAGGTGGAGACAGACGGCGACGGCTCCTGCCTGGAGCTCTACTATGCCGATATGTCTTCCAAGCCTGATATGACGCCGGCAGCCTTTGTGCAGGCCATGGCAGAGATTTATGCAAAGAGCGATTACTTCACCGTCAGGGAAGCCGCTTCCGACGTGACCGTAGGCGGCCAGACCTATACGAAGATTTCGCTGATTAACGATGTGGACATGCGCCGTGATTTTTACTGCCGGAAGCAGGACTCCTATATGGTCGTTCTTGCGGCCTACGGGGAGAGCGCAAATGCCGGTTCTCTGGAAACAGCGCTGGCTGCGATTCAGACGGCTCATTGATCCCGTGACAGGCGGAGTAGGTAATTGGTGAAAAATTCAAAAAAGAATTGACAAATCTCCATTCTTATATTATAATTCTTTTCGTTGCCGGTGTTAAGCACCGGCACGATGCAGAAGTGGCGGAATTGGCAGACGCGCACGGTTCAGGTCCGTGTGGTAGCAATACCGTGAGAGTTCAAGTCTCTTCTTCTGCACGAGGAAACCCAGGCTGAAACGCCTGGGTTTTTTGTGTTGTGGGAGACGCGTTTCCCGGAGTATGAGGCTTCCGGCGGCATGCTGCGCCTGCCACGTCATTTGCCATGGAACATGGAAATCAGAAAGCAATTCTTTGTCAATTCAAAAGAACTTTCCGCGAATTTTGACTTTCAATGACGTCCGTATTGACTTCAATGTATGACAATGTTATAATTCAAATGGAAATTCTTTACATAATTGGGGTTGTGTAAAGAAAATTATTTTAGTGCGTAAAAATACAGGGAAATTGCTTTTTTATGCACAATATTGTAAGGGGGAAAGTTTTATGAGTGTTGTTGAACAAGTCCAACAGGTATCAAATTCCTCAATCCTGTGGCTCCTCTGCGGAATCACGGTCTTAATCTCAGCCCTTCAGGCGGCCCTTTATATCAGGCAGAGCCAGAAGATGACGAAAAAGGCCGGAATTGATCCCAGAATCCCGAAGGAGGCGTTCCGCGTGGGCTGCATCTCCGCCATCGGGCCGGCTCTCGGCGTTTTTATCGTCATGGTGGGCCTCATGGCTTCCATCGGCGGCCCCATGGCCTGGCTGCGCCTTTCCATCATCGGTGCTGCCGCGACGGAGCTGTCGGCTGCCAACATCGGCGCTGAGGCCTGCGGTGTGGCCCTGGGCTCGGAGCAGTACACGCTTGTCTGCCTGGCTGTGTCCTGGTTTACCATGGCTTTAAACGGCGCCGGCTGGCTTTTATTCACAGGTGTGGCGACTCCGTCTCTGGAGACGCTCCGGAACAAGGTGTCCGGCGGCGATATGAAATGGCTGGTTGTTTTAAGCGGCGCCTGTTCTCTGGGAATTTTCGGCTATCTGAATGCCGGTGAGGTCTTAAAGGGCATCGGAAACACCATCGCTGTCCTTGTGGGCGCCATTTCCATGATGATCCTGGTGAAGACCGTCTGCAAAAAGGTACCGAAGTTAATGGAGTATTCCCTGGGAATCGCCATGATTATCGGCATGATATTTTCCGTCGGATATGACCAGTTATTCCGGTAAGCCAGAGGAGGGAGATTATGAACGAAAAAGAAATTATGCAGGAATGGAAACGCGACAGTATCCGGATCGGTTCTCCGACCAACATCTTGGCGGCCCTGACCGCCTTTATCCCGGTCATCTGGCTGTGTACGGTTTATGACTGCTGGCCGCCGGTCAGCACAGTGCTTACGGCCTGGGGCATGGTGGCGGCATCCTTTGCGGCCATGTATTTCGTGGAGCCGGTTTCCTATTATGCGGCCCTCGGCCTTACAGGTACATACTTGAGCTTCCTTTCCGGAAACATCGGGAACATGCGTGTGCCCTGTGCGGCCCTGGCTCTGGATGTGACGGATTCCACGCCGGGAACCATCCAGGCAGAGGTAGTGTCCACCATGGCCATCTGCGGTTCCATCATTACAAACCTGATTGCTACCACGTCGGCCGTGATTGTCGGCAGCGCAGTTCTGTCGGTTCTGCCGGAATTTATTGTATCCGGCCTGACCCAGTACGCCAGCTCCGCCATTTTCGGGGCTACCTTCGGAAACTTCGCCATCAAATATCCGAAGATTGCTGTTTTTGCCCTGGCGATCCCGGTTGTACTGAAAATGTTTACGCCTCTCGCGGCGGCATGGGTGATTGTGATCACCGTATTCTCGACGCTGTTTATTGCGAGAGCCATGTATAAAAAAGGAATGCTGGCATAGGCCGGCAGCGGAAGGAGTGGAAACGAGCATATGTGGGAAAAATGTAAAGGACTTCAGGAAGAACTGGTATCCATGCGCCGGGAGCTCCATCAGATCCCGGAGACCGGCGGCGACCTGCCCAAGACGAAGGCGTATATCATGGGAAAATTAAAGGAATTGGGAATCCCGTTTGTGGAGAATGCGACGGACAGCGGCCTTGTGGCGACGATTGAGGGCGGAAAGCCCGGAAAGACCCTGGCGCTGCGGGCAGACATGGATGCGCTCCCGATTACGGAGGAGAACGACGTCCCCTACCGCTCAAAGCATGAGGGGAAGATGCACGCCTGCGGCCATGACACCCATGTGACGATGCTTTTAGGAGCTGCGAAGGTTTTAAATGAAAATAAGGAAAACATCCATGGAAACGTGAAGCTTTTGTTCCAGACGGATGAGGAAGGCTCCCGCGGGGCAGAGCGCCTCTGCGCGGAAGGCCATTTAAACGGCGTGGATGCGATTTTCGGCACCCACATCGGGACGATTATTTCCAAGGACATTCCGGCCGGTACGGTGATCAGCACTCCCGGCTGCTGCATGGCGTCCTTCGATAAATTTGTCATCAAGGTCAAGGGCTTCGGCTGCCACGGCTCTACGCCGGAAAAAGGCGTGGATCCCATTAACATCGCCTCTCATATTGTCATCAACCTCCAGGAGGTTGTGGCAAGGGAGATTGCGGCTGTGAAGCCGGCTGTCCTCACCATCGGCCACATTGAGGGCGGTTTTGCCTACAACGTGATCCCGTCGGAGGTGTTAATCGAGGGCACCATCCGCGCCCTGGAGGAGGATGTGCGCCAGGAGCTGGCAAAACGGATCGGTGAAATCGCAAGTGCGACGGCGGCTGCGTTCCGCGGCGAAGTGGAATATGAGATGATCTGGGGTGCACCGCCTGTCATCAACGACGCCGGCATGGCGAAGCTGGCGGCAGACTGTGCCCGTGATATCGTGGGCGATGAAAAGGTCATTGACCATGTGGATGCACCGAACATGGGCGGCGAGGACTTTGCATATTATGTGAAGCAGGTTCCGGGCGCCTTCCTGTTCTTAAGCTCCGCAAATCCCGAAAAGCATACGGATGTTCCCCATCACAATCCGAAGTTCAACGTGGACGAGGATGTGTTCTGGATCGGCTCCGCGCTGTTTGTGAGGATTGCAGAAAAATTCCTGGGAATTGACGAATAGAGGGGAATGGGATTATGACGCCGTTTACCTTATTTGCCGCTTACGCCGTCCTCTTGTTTGTGGCGATTTACATCTTTGTCTATATTCCTAATAAGAAGAAACAGAAATCGAGGCAGGAGCTCCATAAGTCCTTAGTACCCGGCGACACGGTGATTACCATCGGCGGGCTCGTGGGATCCGTCCAGGCGGTGGAGGGCGATTATGTGACGCTGCTTCTCGATGAGAAAACAGGAGCGACCGCGAAAGTCGTTCTCTATTCCATTAGTCAGAAAATAGCATAAAGCGAAAACGAAAGCAGGCGCGCCACGGGAGAGAGGTCTCCTCATGGTGACGCCTGCTTTGTCTCCGGCACAATGAAAAAGCCCCGCATCTTTCGATGCGAGGCGCTTCCTGCGGAAGATGGGACTTGAACCCACACGATGTAACCACCACAAGATCCTTAGTCTTGCTCGTCTGCCAGTTCCGACACTTCCGCATATCTGGCTAAGAAATTATTTCTTTGACCGACGAACGATAGTATAGCATAAAACCGCCGCCATTGCAAGCGTTTTTTTGACAAAAATTTCCGAAAAAAGAATTGACAAATTCCTATTCCTATATTATAATTCTTTTCGTTGCTGGAAACAACAGCACGATGCAGAAGTGGCGGAATTGGCAGACGCGCACGGTTCAGGTCCGTGTGGTAGCAATACCGTGAGAGTTCAAGTCTCTTCTTCTGCACGAATCAAATATGGATCGCAGGAGGCGGCATGGCTTTTTGGCTGTGCCGCTTTCTGTATTGTGAAAAAGGAGGCGTCCGGCAGATGCGGCATCATGCCGGGCCTGGCTGCTTTCTTTTCACAGCTCCCGCTGGTAATTTGAAGGAAAATGGTATATAATAGCATCGTGTGTAAAAATAGGACCGACCAGTTCATACATCACAGGAGGAATTATGTTAGAGTTACAGAATCTTTCCTTTGGCGTGGCTGAAAGCCAGGGGAAAAAGGAAATCATAAAAAATGTAAGCCTTTCGGTGCCGGACAATCAGTTTGTCGTGATTACGGGGCCCAACGGCGGCGGGAAGTCGACGCTTGCAAAGCTCATCATGGGCATCGAGAAGCCGGGCAGCGGCCGCATCTTGTTTGACGGGACGGACATCACCGAAAAGAGCATCACCGAGCGCGCAAACTTGGGGATCAGCTTTGCCCTCCAGCAGCCCGTGCGCTTTAAGGGGATCCAGGTGTTAGACCTTCTGCGTCTGGCTGCCAGGAAAAATCTTTCGGTGGCCGACGCCTGCCAGTATCTTTCTGAGGTGGGCCTCTGCGCCAAAGACTACATTAACCGCGAGGTCAACGCCAGCCTTTCCGGCGGCGAGTTAAAGCGGATCGAGATTGCAACGGTTTTAGCCCGTGCCACGAAGCTTTCCGTCTTCGATGAGCCGGAGGCCGGAATCGACCTCTGGAGCTTCCAGAACTTAATCCAGGTGTTTGAGCGGATGCGGGAGACGACAAAGGGCTCCATCATCATCATTTCCCACCAGGAGCGGATTTTGGAAATTGCCGACGAGATTGTCGTGATTTCTGACGGAAACATCGCAGAGCAGGGGCCGAGGGAGCAGATCCTTCCGGGGCTTTTAGGGACGGCTTCGGCTCAGAGCGGCTGCCAGTATTACAGGAGGGACAACTAACATGGACAAGATTCTCGAAGAAATGCTGTTAAAAGTTGCGGATTTGCATGGCGTGCCCTCGGGGGCCTTCAACATCCGGGCGAACGGGCAGACGGCCGGGCGGAATACGACGGCCAACATCGACATTGTGACGAGAGAGGACGGCAGCGGCATCGACGTGCACATCAAGCCGGGCACGAAAAACGAGAGCGTCCATATCCCGGTCATTTTAAGCCAGACCGGCCTCACAGAGCTGGTATGCAACGACTTTTTCATCGGCGAGGACGCCGACGTGACGATTGTCGCCGGCTGCGGCATCCACAACGGCGGCGACGAGGAATCGCGCCATGACGGCATCCACCGGTTTTTCGTCGGAAAAAACGCGAAGTTAAAATATGTGGAAAAGCATTACGGAGACGGCGACGGGCGCGGCGGCCGCATCATGAACCCGCGGACGGAGATTACCATGGAGGAAGGAAGCTATATGGAGATGGAAACAGTCCAGATCCGCGGCATCGACTCCACGAAGCGGGAGACCGAGGCCCATTTAAAGGACGGCGCGAAGCTGGTGGTTCAGGAGCGGCTGATGACCCACGGAACCCAGTACGCCGGAAGCCGGTTTGATGTGTTCATGGACGGGGAAAACTCCAGCGCCAACATCATTTCCCGCTCGGTAGCAAAGGAACAGTCGGAGCAGATGTTTTACTCCAACTTGGTGGGAAACAATCTCTGCGCCGGCCATACGGAGTGCGACGCCATCATCATGGGCAATGCGAAGATCAGCTCCCTGCCGGAGATCACGGCGAACCATCCCGACGCGGCCCTGATCCATGAGGCGGCCATCGGAAAAATCGCCGGCGACCAGATTATCAAGCTCATGACCCTCGGCCTTTCGGAGGAGGAAGCGGAGAACCAGATTGTAAACGGCTTCCTGAAATAGGGAAAGAAGGGGAATGAGTATGGTACTTCAGTCGATAAAAAGCGTGTTTACGCTGATGATCCTGATTCTGACAGGATACTATTTCACGGGAAAGAAATGGTTCGGGAAGCCGGGCATGGATTTCCTCTCTAAATTTACGGTGCAGGTTTCGGTGCCCTGCTATATGTTTTACAACATGTATGAGGACATTGACGGGCGCGGCGCGCTCCTTGATCTGGCGGTGAAGCTGCCGGTGACCTTTGGCTCCATCCTTTTAAATCTGGCCGTTACGGCCGTGGCCTGCCGGCTCCTTAAGGTCGGCGAAGGACGGAGGAACACCTTCGTGGCGGCGGCCGGCTTTGCAAATGTGGTGTTCATCGGCTTCCCCGTGATCCAGTCGCTCTGGGGCGAGGGGATTACGTCCACCGGCGTCATCTACTATATTTCCAGCACCCTGCTGTTCTGGACGGTGGGCACGGCGCTTTTAAGGCGTGACAGCCGCCTTCCGGGAAAAGGGGAGGCGAATTTCCTTGGGAACCTGAAGAAAATCCTTTCTCCGCCGATCATCGGCCTCATTGCCGGTGTGGCGGTGGTGCTTTTGGAGGTGGAGCTTCCGGACTTTATCTTATCGCCCGTGAGCATGTTAAAGAGCGTCACATCGCCCCTGGCCATGGTTTTCATCGGAAGCGTGATCCGGAACATGGATCTTCGGAAGATGGAGTTTGGCCGTGATTTGTATGCAGCCCTTGGGATGCGGTTTTTAGTCCTCCCTGTGGTGACAGCGCTGTTTCTGCGGGCCATGCCGGTTCCAAGTGAGATGAAGCAGGTGTTCTTCGTCCTCTCCACCATGCCGTCCATGACCCAGATGGGCATCATGGCGAAGGAATATGAGAGCGATTACGAGTTTGCCTGCACGGTCATCACGGCGACGACCATTGTCAGCATGCTGACGATCCCGGTGTTCATGTACCTGATGCAGACGTTCCGGATATTCTAAGAGCTTTCCTGCCTACATATTCCTGTAAAAAAGGAAACAGGAAAAACATGACGGATCAGAAAGCAGATAACCTTTTAAACCTTGCCCTCGATACGCCGGAGGAGGAGCGGGAGCAGACCGAGGAATTAAATGTGGGCTATATAAAGTCCACGCGTTCCTGGGAGCTGATTGTGAAATACAACGGGGATCTGGCGGCTGTTCTTTCCGGAAAGTTCCCCGGGGCGAAGATGACGGAGCTTCTAGGGGGCTTTGCGGTGCTTACGGTTCCGGAGGCCCAGGTGGAGGACGTCATCGCCTTAAGTGAAATTGAATATGCGGAAAAACCAAAGAGGCTGTTCTTCGCTGTGAACCAGGGAAGGGCGGCCTCGTGCATTTCACCGCTTCAGGCCGGAGAGAGCGGCCTTTTCGGAAAAGGCGTCCTTGTGGCTGTCATTGACTCGGGCATCGACTATTTCCACGACGATTTCAGAAATCCTGACGGCACCAGCCGGATCCTCTATTTAAATGACCAGCGCTCCGGCGTCACCTACACGAAGGCTCAGATTGACGAGGCGCTGCGCTCCGGGAGCAGGGAACAGGCCGCCCGCCTCGTCCCGGTCACGGACGTGAGCGGCCATGGGACGGCAGTGGCCGGGATTGCCGCCGGAAACGGCAGGGAGAGCGGCGGGCGCTACCGGGGCGCGGCGCCGGAGAGCGAGCTCATCATCGTCCGTCTGGGAACGCCGGATCCCGACGGCTTTCCAAGGACGACGGAGCTGATGCGGGGGCTTGATTTTGCCGTGCGGACGGCCGTCTCCCTTGGCCGTCCCCTGGCCGTCAATTTAAGCTTCGGGAACACTTACGGCTCCCACGACGGAAACGGGCTCTTGGAGCGGTATATTGACACCTTATCCGGCATCGGGCGGAACGCATTCATCGCGGGGAGCGGAAACGAGGGCGACGCCGGCGGCCATACGTCGGGGACGCTTTCCGAAGGTACGGAGCAGGTCATTGAGCTTTCGGTGGCGCCCTTTGAGACGGGGCTTAATGTGCAGCTCTGGAAATCCTATCTGGACGACGTGGACATCTATCTGGCAAACCCGTCCTTAGAGCATGTGGAGCGGATCAGCAGCCGTCTTGGGCCCCACAGGCTCGATATGGGGAGTACGGATGTGCTGGTTTACTACGGGGAGCCGGGGCCTTTTAACGAGTCCCAGGAGATTTATTTTGACTTTATCCCCAACGGAGGCTACGTGGAGAGCGGGATCTGGAAGATCATTCTGCGGCCGGTGCGGATTGTCCTCGGGCAGTATGAGCTGTGGCTCCCGTCGGAGGCTGTCTTGAACCGGGCCACGCGGTTCCTTAAGCCGACGCCGGATCAAACGCTGACAATCCCGTCGACGGCGGCCCGGGTCATTACGGTCGGCGCCTACGACGACGCCACGGAAACGTATGCGCCTTTTTCCGGCCGCGGCGGCGGGATGGGGAACTGGCAGCAGAAGCCGGATCTTGCGGCGCCCGGCGTCGGCATTATCGCACCCATGGCCGGCGGCGGCTACGGCCCGGTTACGGGCACCTCGTTTGCGGCGCCGTTTGTGACCGGGGCAGCGGCGCTTCTCATGGAATGGGGGATCGTGCTGGGGAACGACCCCTATCTCTACGGCGATAAGCTGAGGGAATATCTGCGGAAGGGTGCCAGGAGGCTTCCGGGCGAGACGGAATATCCCAATCCCCGCCTTGGTTTCGGGGCGCTTTGCGCGGCGGACAGCATCCCGCGTTGAGGTGATTCGGCCGGTTTCTTTTCTGTTTATATATTTTTTCTGAAAATTTACGATTTTTGTCCATGAATATACATAAATCGGGGTTCTAAAATGGACTGGTTTGTGATATAATATTACAAAATGCCGTTCTTCTCGGCAGACGGTTGACTAAGGAAGGGAGGCGGTCTGTCTGAATATCCGGGAAATGCTGGAACAATGGGAACGTGAAAACTTAAGCCCCTACGCGTCATTAAGCGCAGAAACCATGGGGCGCGATGTCTGGGAGGAGCCCTGCGATATCCGGCCTGCCTATCAAAGAGACCGGGACAGGATTCTTCACAGCAAATCTTTCCGCAGGATGAAGCACAAGACCCAGGTCTTCCTTGCGCCCGAGGGCGACCATTACCGGACGCGGCTGACTCACACTCTGGAGGTGGCCCAGATCGCCAGAACCATTGCCAAGGCCCTCAGGATGAACGAGAGCCTGACCGAAGCCATCGCCCTGGGGCATGACCTGGGCCATACGCCGTTCGGCCATGCCGGAGAGTACATATTAAACGAGATCAGCGGTGTTGGCTTCACCCACTACGAGCAGAGTGTCCGGATCGTGGAGGTGCTGGAAAAGAAAGGGCGCGGGCTAAACCTCACAAAGGAAGTCCGGGACGGGATCAAGAACCACCGCACCAGCGGCCATCCGTCGACCCTGGAGGGCTGCATCGTCCGGCTTTCCGACAAGATCGCCTACATCAACCACGACATCGACGACGCCCTTCGCGGCCGGATCATCAAAGAGGACGATCTCCCGAAGGCGTTTACCGACGTGCTTGGGACGACGGTAAAGGAGCGGTTAGACATTATGATCCATGACATTATTTTTAACAGCATGGACAAAAACGAGATTATCGTGTCGCCGGACGTGGAGTATGCCATGGTGGGGCTTAGGAAATGGATGTTTGAGCATGTCTATAAAAACAACGACGCCAAGGGCGAAGAGGGCAAGGCACAGCAGCTCATCGTCAGCCTGTTCGAGTATTATCTGAAGCACATCGACCGGCTGCCGGAGGAGTATCTGGACATGATGGAAAAGCGGAACGAGAAAAAGGAGCGGGTTGTCTGCGACTATATTTCAGGAATGAGCGACAGCTACGCCATTGATAAATTTGAGGAATTGTTTGTGCCGAAATCCTGGAACGTGTAGGCGTGCCGGGAGCGGCAAAAAACGGAGGATGCATGTATTATCCCGAAGATGTGATTGAAGAGGTACGGACGAGAAATGACATTGTCGATGTGATTTCCCAGTACGTCAGCTTAAAAAAGAAGGGAGCCAACTATTTCGGGCTCTGTCCCTTCCATAATGAGAAATCGCCGTCCTTTTCCGTGTCGCCGTCGAAGCAGATGTACTACTGCTTCGGCTGCGGGGCAGGCGGCAACGTCATCACCTTCGTGATGGAGTATGAAAACTATTCCTTCGTGGAGGCGCTTAAAATGCTGGCAGACCGGGCCGGGATCACGCTGCCGGAGATGGAATACTCGAAGGAGGCGAAGGCCCAGGCGGATTTGAAGGCCACGCTCCTGGAGATTAACCGGCTGGCGGCCAACTATTTTTACTACCAGCTCAAACAGCCCCAGGGACATCTCGGATACGAATATCTGAAGCGCAGGGCATTAAGCGACGAGACCATCCGCCATTTCGGCCTTGGCTTTGCCAATATGACGTCGGACGACCTGTACCGGTATTTAAAATCCAAAGGGTACAGCGATGCCGTCTTAAAGGAGACAGGCCTGGTGTTCATCGAGGAGCGGGGCTCCAGGGACAAGTTCTGGAACCGTGTCATGTTCCCGATTTTAGACGTGAACAACCGGGTCATCGGCTTCGGCGGCCGCGTCATGGGCGACGGGGAGCCGAAATATTTAAACTCTCCGGAGACGAAGCTGTTTGACAAGAGCAGGAACCTTTACGGCCTCAATTTTGCCAGGACGTCCAGGGCCGGGTACATGTTAATCTGTGAGGGCTACATGGACGTGATCGCCATGCACCAGGCCGGCTTTACCAACGCGGTGGCCTCTCTGGGGACGGCGTTTACGTCCCAGCATGCGTCGCTCTTAAAGCGGTACACCGACCAGGTTGTCTTAACCTACGACAGCGACGGTGCCGGCATCAAGGCCGCCCTGCGGGCAATCCCGATTTTGAAGGAAGTCGGGATGTCGGTGAAGGTTTTAAACATGAAGCCATATAAGGATCCCGACGAATTCATCAAAAACCTTGGAAAAGAGGAGTTTCAAAAGAGAATTGATTCGGCCGTCGGGAGCTTCTTATTTGAAATTTCGGTCATCCGCAGCCAGTACAGCATGCAGGATCCCGAGTCGAAGACCCAGTTTTACAATGCCGTCGCCAAAAAGCTCCTGGAATTCCCGGAAAAGCTGGAGCGGGACAACTATACCGAGGCCGTGGCGAGGGAGTACATGATCCCGGCCGAGGATTTAAAGCGTCTCGTCAATTCCCTGGGGAGCCGGATCGGGACGGGAAAGACGGCGAGAGAGTATGAGGCGGCAAGACCTGCCAGGAAAAAGGATAAGGAGGACGGGATCAAGAAATCCCAGCGGCTCCTTCTCACCTGGCTCATCGAGCGGCCGGAATTATTTTCCGTCATCGACGGCATCATCGGCCCGGAGGATTTTGCGGACGAGCTTTATGCGAAGGTGGCCGGGATGGTATTTGAGGAACACAAAAAAGGAAAAATAAGTCCTGCCCAGATTTTGAATCAATTCATTGACGGTGAGGAACAATACAGGGAGGTGGCTGCGCTGTTTAACGCCAGCCTTCAGGATTCCTTGAACAACGAGGAACAGAAGAAGGCGTTTTCTGAGACAGTGAAGAAAATCAAGAAAAACAGTCTGGAGGTTCAGAGCCGGAACGCAAAGGATATCGGCGAACTGCAAAGGATCATCAGGGAACAGTCAGAGTTGGCAAATTTACGGATTACGCTGGACTAGCCGAAAATGCCAGGAAGGATGGGAAACTTATGGAAGAAAAAACGCTTACATTTGGAGAAAAACTGGAAAAGCTTTTGGAACTGGCAAAAAAGAAGAAAAACGTCCTGGAGGAGCAGGAGATCCTTGACTGCTTTTCCGACGAGGAGCTGACTCCGGAAAAGCTTGACCGGATCTATGACTTCCTGGAAAACAAAAATGTGGACGTGCTCCGGATCTCTGCGGACGACGATATTGATCCGGATCTGTTTTTAGAGGACGATGTGGATGAGGAGGAGCTGGACGCGGCCAACCTGGATCTGACGGTGCCGGAGGGCGTCGGGATCGAGGATCCTGTCCGCATGTATTTAAAGGAGATCGGCAAGGTACCGCTCCTTTCTTCGGAGCAGGAGATCGAGCTGGCAAAGAAAATGGAGCTTGGCGACGAGGAAGCAAAGCAGATGCTTGCCGAGGCGAACCTGCGCCTTGTCGTCAGCATCGCCAAACGGTACGTGGGGCGCGGCATGCAGTTTCTCGACCTGATCCAGGAGGGAAACCTGGGGCTTATTAAGGCCGTGGAGAAGTTCGACTACCGCAAAGGCTACAAATTCAGCACCTACGCGACCTGGTGGATCCGCCAGGCCATTACCCGCGCCATCGCCGACCAGGCCAGGACGATCCGCATCCCGGTGCACATGGTGGAGACCATCAACCGCCTTGTCCGCACCCAGAGGCAGCTTCTCCAAAGCCTGGGCCGCGAGCCATCGGCGGAGGAGGTGGCAAAGGCCATGGAGCTTCCTGTGGATCGTGTCCGCGAGATCATGAAGATTTCCCAGGATCCCGTCTCCTTAGAGACGCCCATCGGCGAGGAGGAGGACAGCCATCTCGGCGACTTTATCCAGGACGATCATGTGGAGGTGCCGGTGGATGCGGCCACGTTTACGCTGCTCCATGAACAGCTCATGGAGGTTCTCGATACCTTAACCGACCGGGAACAGAAGGTTTTACGGCTGCGGTTCGGCTTAGATGACGGCCGGCCGAGAACCCTGGAGGAGGTTGGAAAGGAATTTAACGTGACGCGCGAGCGGATCCGCCAGATCGAGGCAAAGGCCTTAAGGAAGCTGCGGCATCCGAGCCGCAGCAAGAAACTTAAGGATTATCTGGACGAATAAAGAGTTTAGTATAGAAGGGATTTTTGACGGATGAAATTATCAGGACGTCTGGAGCTTGTGGTGTCGTTTGTGCGGCCGGCAAAGCAGGCCGCCGACATCGGGACGGATCACGGGTATGTGCCGGCGGAGCTTGTAAGGCGCGGGATCGTGGACTCGGCTCTGGCCATGGATGTGAGAAAGGGGCCGCTTCTGCGGGCGGAAGAGACCATAAAAACGGCAGGTCTGTCTGAACGTATCAAAACGCGGCTTTCCGACGGCCTTGAGGGGCTTTTGCCCGGCGAGGCGGAGGCAGTCGTCATTGCCGGCATGGGCGGGGAATTGATGATACATATCCTGGAAGCAGGGAAACATATGTGGGATTCTGTGTCCCAGTGGGTGCTGTCTCCCCAGTCAGAGCTTCCGGCTTTTAGACGGTGGCTTCTCATAAACGGCTTTTTTACGGAGCGGGAGGCCATGATCTGCGACGAGGGAAAATATTATACGGTGTTTGATGTGCGAAGAAGGAGAGAGGGCGATCCGGGGCCGGTTTTTGACGAAAAGGCTCTTGCTTACGGGGAATTCCTCATAAGGGTAAAGGATCCTGTCCTTCTGTCTTATCTGGAGGAAGAGGAACGGCGGCTTTTTGGTCTCCTTTCTTCCCTGTCTGCCGCGGCGGAAAGCTCTGAGCGGGCGATGGAGAGGAAGAGGGAGACGGAGGCGGCGCTCTCCATGAATCGGGAGGTTTGGAATGAAATGCAGGGAAATCATTGAAATCCTGGAGCGGCTGGCGCCGCGGGCCTGTGCCTGCGACTGGGACAATCCGGGACTTTTGGCTGGGCGGCAGGAAAAGGAAGTAAAGAAGCTCCTGCTTACGGTGGATGCCGACGACGAGGCGGTGGCGGAGGCCATAAGAGGCGGCGCCGATATGATCCTGAGCCACCATCCGTTAATTTTTAAGCCGGTGCGCCATGTGAGCGACGAGGATTTTATCGGAAGGCGGCTTGTTTCCATGATTCAGGCCGACATTTCCTATTTCGCAATGCACACCAACTACGACGCCGCACCGGGCTGTATGGCCGATCAGGCGGCAGAGCGGATCGGGATTTTAGGCGGAATGCCGTTGGAACCCATGGGAGAGCTTGCGGGAATCCCCTACGGCATCGGAAAAATCGGGGAGCTTAAGACGCCGGTTTCCGGGAAGGAGTTGGCGGAACTGGTGAAGAACACCTTCGGCCTCCCGTTTGTGACGGTTTACGGCGGGGAGCTTTTTGAGACGGAGCCCATCAGGCGGGCGGCTGTCTGCCCAGGCTCCGGCGGAAGCACAATTTCTGCGGCCCTGAAGGGCGGCGCCCAGGTTCTCATCACAGGCGACATCAGCCATCATGAGGGAATCGACGCGGCGGCCCAGGGCATGATGATTCTGGACGGCGGCCATTACGGTCTGGAACACATCTTCTTAGAAGACATGGAAGCGTATTTAAAGCGTGAGCTTGGAAATGAAATCGTGATAGAAAAGATGCCGGTAAGATTTCCGGCTCAGATGATCTGATAACAGAGAAAGGGGTGCGCGATGCCGGCTGTAACAGTAAACGGAAAAACAAGGGAATATCCCGAGGGAACGGCGTTTCTTGCGGCTGCCCAGGATTTCCAGCCGGACTATGAGGACGAGATCCTTCTTGTCCGGGCAAACGGGAAATTAAAGGAGCTTCACAAAACCATCGCTCAGGACTGTGAGGCGGAGTTTATCACGGCTTCCGACCGGGTCGGAAGGAAGACGTATGAGCGGAGTGCCGTGTTCGTGATGTTAAAGGCCTTTTATGACGTGGTTCCGAGAGAGAAAATCGAGAAAATCCAGATCGAGTTTTCCATGGGAAACGGCGTCTATGGCGAGCTCATCGGCGGCGTGTCTGTGGATCAGGCGCTCATCAGCCAGGTGAAGGCGCGGATGGCGGAGCTTGTGGAGGCGAAGCTTCCGCTCATGAAGCGGAGCGTCAACACCGACGAGGCCGTGGAACTGTTCGGAAAGTACGGGATGCGCGATAAAGAGCTGCTTTTCAAGTACCGCCGTGCGTCCCGGGTGAATATTTACAGCATCGGGAATTTTGAGGACTATTTCTACGGCTACATGGTTCAGAATACGGGCTATGTGAAGTATTACGACCTGATTCCCTATGAGGGCGGTTTTCTGCTCCTGCTTCCGGGAAGCGGCGATACAAGAAAGATTGCGCCCCACAACCCGCAGCCGAAGCTGTTCCATGTGTTAAAGGAGTCGAATCACTGGAGCGAGCTTCTCGAGGTGCCGAATGTGGGAGCGTTAAACGAGATGATTTCCGGCGGGCGCATGAACGAGCTGATCCTCATGCAGGAGGCCCTTCAGGAAAAGAATATCGGAAAGATTGCGGAACAGGCGGCGGGGCAGGCGGAAAAGAAATTCATCCTGATTGCCGGCCCGTCGTCGTCGGGAAAGACTACCTTCTGCCACCGGCTGGCTGTCCAGCTTAAGGCTCTGGGACTGACGCCCCATCCGATTTCCATGGATAACTATTTTAAGAACAGGTCGGAGTACCCGAAGGATGAAAACGGCGAGCAGGATCTGGAGGCATTGGAGTGCCTGGATATCGAGCTTTTCAACCGGGACATGAACGCATTGCTTCGCGGGGAGCGGATTGAAATGCCGCGGTTTAATTTCATCACCGGCTGCCGGGAGTACCGCGGGGATTCCATGCAGCTTGGGCGTGATGACGTGATGGTAATCGAGGGGATCCACTGCCTGAACCCGAAAATGTCGGCCAACCTGCCAGAGGAAAACAAGTTCCGGATTTACATCAGCGCTCTGACCCAGCTCAACGTGGATGAGCACAACAGGATCCCCACCACTGACGGGCGGATTTTAAGGCGGATGGTGCGGGATGCCAGGACGCGCGGAACCTCGGCAGAGGAGACGTTAAGGCGCTGGCCGTCGGTGCGCCGCGGCGAGGATCGGAATATCTTCCCCTACCAGGAGATGGCGGACGTGACATTCAATTCGGCGCTCGTCTATGAGCTGGCCGTGTTAAAGCTTTATGCGGAGCCGCTTTTGTTCCATATCCCAAGGGATTCCGAGGACTACGACGAGGCCAAGCGTCTTTTGAAATTCCTCGACTATTTCCTCGGAGTCGGCAGCGAAAATATCCCGAAGAATTCGATTATCCGGGAGTTCATCGGCGGAAGCTGCCTGCGGGTATAGAGAAACTGCGGCAGGTTTCGCTGGCGGCATCGCTCCGTTTGGCGGAGTGCGCTTTCCGTCCAGAAGGCGGCTGCGTGAAATTGCCTGCTGGACAGACAGGGGAATTTGTGATATGATGATTGGGCTTTGAGTAGGACAGATGGTCGCTGCCGTGGCTGACACGGGAGAGGAAAGTCCGGGCTTCACAGGGCAGGGTGCCAGATAACGTCTGGCGGGGGCGACCCCAGGGAAAGTGCAACAGAAATAAACCGCATGGCGAAAGCCGTGTAAGGGTGGAAAGGCAGTGTAAGAGACTACCGCCTTGCTGGTAACAGGAAGGGCACATGCAAACCCCATCTGAAGCAAGGCCAAACAGGAGGCATAAGGCGGCCCGTCTGCCTCCGGGTAGGCCGCTCGAGCCGTCCGGTGACGGACGGCCTAGATAGATGACCATCCGCGCGATGCGTGACAGAACCCGGCTTATCGTCCTGCTCAAAGGAAAGAGGGATGCTGCTTTGCAGGTGAAGAGAATCGCCTGCGGGGCAGTGTCCCTCTTTTTGTGTGCCGGGAAATTCATGAATTTAGTTGACTTTCCAACTTTCTTGCAGTATAGTAGAAATATAATTGTTGGACAGTCAACTAAATTCCGGCAAAGGAGGACAGGTTTTGATGCAGGATGCATTCACCGTTTTAAAATATATTTCCATTATTCAAAGGAACACGCAGAAGTTTTTTGATTTGAATCTCTGCGGGGATCAGATCGGGAGTGGGCAGCAGTTTTTCATCCTGCGGATTGCGGAAAACGAAGGAATGATGATGCATGAGCTTGCCCAGACCGGGAATTTTGACAAGGGGACTGTCACAAAAGCCGTGAAAAAGCTCTGGGAGGAAGGGTATATCCGGATCGAGGCGGATGAGAAGGACGGCCGCGTCCGGCGTCTTTACACGACCAAAAAGGCGGAGGCCCTGGTGCAGAAGGTTTACAGACTGCGGGACGAATGGAACGAGAACCTGATGGAGGGGCTGGCGGATGAGGAAGCCGATGCTTTGAAGGCGCAGCTTCGCCGGATGGCCGAGCTTTCCTGCCGGAAGCTGGAATGGGATACAGAAAGAGAAGGGAGAAAGAACGCATGACAGAAACTGCGACAGGGCAGGCAAAGGCATATGAAAACCCGTTGGGGACGGAATCTATTCCGAAGCTTCTGGTGACGTTTTCCGTGCCGGCTATTATTTCCTGCCTGATCAATTCCATTTACAACATCGTCGACCAGATTTTCATCGGACAGGGCGTCGGCTATCTCGGCAATGCGGCGACGACCGTGTCCTTTCCGATTATGACGATCCTCGTGGCCTTCGGGACGCTGGCCGGCTCCGGCGCCAGTGCTTACGCTGCCATCAAGCTCGGGGAAAAGAAGGAGGACGAAGCCAACAGGACGTTGAACAACGCGCTGTATTTTACGGCTATCATCGGCGTGATCCTGATGGCGGCCGGCCTTCTTGTGCTGGAACCTCTCCTTCGCCTGTTCGGGGCGACGGAAAACATCATGCCTTATGCCATCGACTACACTTCGATCATCTTAATCGGCACGCCGTTCAACCTGGTATCCATTGCCCTTTCCAATCTGGCGAGAACCGACGGGAACCCGCGGCTTTCCATGTATGGGATCCTGGTGGGAGCGATTTTGAATACGATCCTGGATCCGATTTACATATTCGTGTTCCACTGGGGCGTGGCCGGCGCCGCCGTTGCGACCATTACGTCCCAGATTATTTCGGCGGTGATCCTGTTTACCTATTTTGTCAGGCCGTCAAAAAACAATCCGCAGCACATGCGCCTGAAATTGAAAGGGGCGCGTCTGGAGCCGGCGTTAATTAAAAGCTTCCTGGCTCTCGGCATTTCCTCCGGGATTACCCAGTCCGTAGCCTGCGTCATGCAGGTGATTATGAACAATTCCCTCGTGTACTACGGAAACCAGAGTCCCATCGGCGGCGATGTGGCCTTAAGCGCCATGGGCATTGTCATGAAAATTTCCATGATTATGGCGGCTTTCGGCATCGGCGTTGGAATCGGCTCGCAGCCGATCTTCGGGTACAACCGGGGCGCATTAAAATACGGCAGGATTAAGACCACCTATAAAATTGCCGTCACCCTGGCAACGCTTTTAATTTTCGTTGGCTGGATCGTCTGTCAGACCATGCCGGAGGCGATTGTATCCATCTTCGGCCATGAGAACGAGCATTTTACGGAATTCGCCGTAAAGTGCCTGCGGATTTACCTGTTCGGCATCTTCTGCGCCGGTTTCCAGATTGTTTCCACCAATTATTTCCAGGCCACGGGGCAGCCTTTAAAGGCATCGATTTTATCGGCGCTGCGCCAGCTCCTTCTTCTGGTGCCGATGATCCTGATCCTGCCGCTTTTCATGGGGCTGGACGGAATCCTTTACTCGGCGCCTGTGGCAGATATCGGTTCGGCAGTCATCGTCGCCTGCTTCATCATTCCGGAGATGAGGAAGCTGAACCGGCACATCAAAGAGGCGGGGGAAGCTGCATAGGGAAACTTACAGAGGCAGTGCTCCGGCGCGCCTTAAAAATACAGGCAGACTCGTCACCTGGGAGCCGTTGCAAAATAGATGAGTAATCATCTATGGAGCAGCGGCTCCTTTTTTA
>OLPX01000613.1_pt1 | contig 31433 bp, 22 predicted proteins | sample 1672491 | NCBI WGS metagenome assembly OLPX01 (sample SAMEA3136692, study PRJEB25190) | human gut metagenome | biome: human gut; feature: human-associated habitat; material: faeces | place: Austria | collected 2013 | reverse complement strand
GCTCCGGCTGCGGGCCGCATGTGCGGTCTTTGGACGGGCACGGCCGCGGACCGCATGCGCGGTTGGCTCTCCGGCGCGGGCGCTCCGCAGCCGTCCGACTCCCCCATCTGCGGCCGGTCCCATCCCGGAAGTTCCGCCATGCTTGCGGCCATTCTGGCCCTGCTTCTGCTCCAGGCGGGCCGGATGAACCTGGCGGTGGATTTCGACAGCATCTGGTACGGCGTCCGCTCCCACGTGATGCTCAACAGCGGCAACAGCATTTACGAAAATCTGGGCACCCTGGGCGTTGTCTACACCTATCCCAAGGGCTGGGAGGTGTTAGGGCTTCCCCTGGCGGGTCTGCCCTCCTACAGCTTTTCCATCTCCATGAACCTGTGGATGGCCGCGCTGACGCTGTTCGCCGCCTATGAGACGGCCCGCCTGTGCCTGAAGCACAGACTGGCCCTGTGGCTGCCCTTTCTCATGGTCTCCGTTCCGGGAATCATGAACATGGCGGACACGGCCAAGCCGGACATGGTGACGCTATTCTGCCAGCTGCTGATGATCCAGGGCGTGCTGCGCTTCACAGAGGAGCGCCGGACCGGGTGGCTGGCCGCTGCCCTGGCAGCCGGGGGCGTCAGCCTGATCATGAAGCCCACGGCGGTGATCTTTTCCACTGCGGTGGCGGGGATCAGCGCTCTGTGGCTGTTGGTCCGCCGCAAACCGTCCGGCCGACCGGGGAATCCCAAAGAAATGCGTGTCTGGCTCATTTTACTCCCCCCTGCCGCGGCTCTGATCGGAATCTGGGGGCGTACCATGAAGCTTGTGGGCGTGCCGGTCACCTCCGTCTTTTATGGGCTTTTCCAAAAACTGGGTTTTGAAATCAAATACCCGTTTTATGCCGCCGGCCTCTCTCCGGCCGGTAAGCATATGCCCCAGGGGGAACGGCTGTTTTTCCTGGCCAAACGCCTTTACCGCATCCTCCTGAATCCCCAGGGACACGACATGGCCCATGTGCTGATCGCCTGGGGCGCTGTGCTGCCGGTGGTATTTCTGGTCTTGAGGGCCTGCCTGGGAGGAGCCGGAAAAACTTCCCGCAAACCTGAAACGGCACAGCCCCTTCCACTCTCCTACCTCACCTGGCTCCTGATGGCCATGTCCTTCATCAACCTGGTCAGCCTCTACTCTCTGTCCCAGGTGGACGGGAACTACTACATGCTTTACTACGTCCTGATTCTTCTGACCGGCCTGTGCTGGCTGGACGGAAAGGACTCCTGCTGCCGGAAGGCCGCCCTGGCCCTCCTGATCCCGGCATGGGGCTATGGAGCGCTGCTCTGCGGCCTGACCAACTGGGCCTGGACCATCGGAAACGGCGCCCTCCATCCGGTCAACAGCGGCTATTACTCCCATGTTCAGGAAGCGCAGGAGAAGCGTACCGCCCAGGGCAGCGGCACCATCTGGAAGATTCTGGCCGCCAACCCCAGCCACCGCGTGATCGCGCTCGGGGATCTTCCGGGCGTGCTGACCTTCCCCTGCTGGGTGCAGTCCTACGTGGATGTGTCCGGCTACTGGGGCAATCCCCAGGTGGTGAGCAGCGCCTCCGCCTTCCTGGAATATCTGCAGTTTGCGGACGTGGATTACATCTATATGGAAAGGGGTTACGTCTGCGCCGGCGTGCGCATCTACGATATCATTCGCACCCTGATTGAGAAGGGTCATCTGTACAACGTCTGCGAGGAGGGCGGAAACCTGATCATCAGCGTACAGAAGGGCGATCCGCAGCCTGAAATCACCGCAGAACACGATCTGGAAATATTTGACAATCTATACATTCAACACCCTTGAGCGCTCCCGCTTTTTCGGATCAAAAATGCAGCCGGACCGCAGAGTGACTGTTCGTCACCTGCAGTCCGGCTGCATTCTATACGTTCACGTTTGGATGTAAGCGCGCCGGAAACGGCGCGGCTGCGGGCGCAATACTCAGCGGATCGCTTCCATGCCGCCCATGTAGGGGCGGAGCGCTTCGGGAATTCTCACACTGCCGTCCGCCTGCAGATTGTTCTCCAGGAATGCGATCAGCATGCGGGGCGGGGCCACCACGGTGTTGTTCAGGGTGTGAGCCAGATATTTTCCGCCGTCCTCGCCCTGGACGCGGATCTTTAAGCGCCTGGCCTGGGCGTCGCCTAAGTTGGAGCAGCTGCCCACCTCAAAATATTTCTTCTGTCTGGGAGACCATGCCTCCACGTCCACGGACTTCACCTTCAGGTCCGCCAGATCGCCGGAGCAGCACTCCAGGGTGCGCACCGGAATATCCAGGCTGCGGAACAGGTCCACCGTGTTCTTCCACAGCTTCTCATACCACATGGGGCTCTCTTCCGGCGTGCAGACCACGATCATCTCCTGCTTCTCGAACTGGTGGATGCGGTAAACGCCGCGCTCCTCCAGGCCGTGAGCGCCCTTCTCCTTGCGGAAACAGGGGGAATAGCTGGTCAGAGTCAGCGGCAGCTTGCTCTCCGGCGTGATGGTGTCGATAAACTTGCCGATCATGGAGTGCTCGCTGGTGCCGATCAGGTATAAGTCCTCGCCCTCGATCTTGTACATCATGGCGTCCATCTCGGCGAAGCTCATAACGCCGGTCACCACGTTGCTGCGAATCATAAAGGGAGGCACGCAGTAGGTAAAGCCGCGGTTGATCATAAAGTCGCGGGCGTAGGAAATCACAGCGGAGTGAAGTCTGGCGATATCCCCCATTAGATAGTAGAAGCCGTTGCCCGCAACCTTTCTGGCGGCGTCCAAGTCGATGCCGTTAAAGCGCTCCATAATCTCGGTATGGTAGGGAATCTCGAAATCCGGAACCACCGGCTCGCCGAATCGCTCCACCTCCACGTTCTCGCTGTCGTCCTTGCCGATGGGCACGCTGGGATCGATGATGTTGGGGATGGTCATCATGATCTTGGTGATCTTCTCGGACAGCTCGCTCTCCAGGGCCTGCAGCTCGCTTAAACGGTCGGAATTGGCGCTCACCTGCTGCTTCACGGCCTCGGCCTCCTCCTTCTTGCCCTGGCCCATGAGCTGGCCGATCTGCTTGGACAGCTTGTTGCGGCTGGCCCGAAGGTCGTCGGCCTCCTTCTGGGTGGCGCGGCTTTTGGCGTCCAGCTCAATCACCTCGTCCACCAGAGGCAGCTTGCCGTCCTGGAATTTATTTTTAATGTTCTGCTTGACGATATCCGGATTTTCTCTGACAAACTTTAAATCTAACATGGTTTTCCTCCTGTATTTCACTGGAGACCGCTTCAAACGCGCTCCAATGTTACTTTCATAACACTGTTTATGAGTATATAACATTTTTCCTGGAAAAAAAAGCCCCTTTTACCGATTTTCCCCGGAATTCTGCGATTTTATTCCCACAAAAACGGCGGAGCAGACAGGACCGCGCTGCGCCGCGCAGTCAGCGGATTCTGGTCAGCCGGTCCATCAGCTCCTCGAAGCACACTCCGTTCTGCACCGGAATCTCAAGCTCCTCGGACTTGCGGATACAATCCCGGACAAAGGAGGAAGCCAGGCGCACGGCCCGCTCCAGCGGAAATCCCCGGACGTAGGCCGCGCTGACCACGGAGGCGAACACATCCCCCGTGCCCGGCCGCTCCCGGCCCACCCGTTTGGTGCGGCAGATCACCGGATCCCGCCCCTGCTCCGCCACATAATTGGCCAGATAAACGCCCTGGGAAATGCCTGTGATCACCACAGAGCGCGCGCCCAGGCTGCGGATGTCCCCAGCCAGCGCCTCCAGCTCTCTGGCGGTCCAGCCCTCCCTGCGGTAGGGGCGGTCGGTGAGAATGCATGCCTCGGTCAGGTTGGGCGTCACCACGTCGCCCAGCCCCACCAGCCTGCGCATTCCCTCGCACATGGGCTCGGTGTAGGTGGCGTACTTTTTACCGTTGTCCCCCATGATGGGGTCCACCACCACCTTGGTCTCCGGCCCTTTAAAGCGGCCGATCATATCCTCGACAATGCGGATCTGCTCCACGGAGCCGAGAAACCCGCTGACGATACCGTCGAATTCCAGGCCAAGCTCCCCCCATTTTTCCAGGTAGGCGGGAAGCTTGGCCGTGTAATCGTCAAAGAAATAGACCGGAAAGCCGGTGTGGTTGCTCAGAATTGAGGTGGGCACCGGGCAGCATTGGACCTTCATTGCCGATAAAATGGGAACAGCCACTGTCAGAGAACAGCGGCCATATCCCGATAGATCATTGATCATTGCAACTTTTTTCTGGTGAAATTGACTCATAGCTGGGAATCTCCTGCTTATTTCATTTTCGCAAACATACCGTTTTTGACCAGAGCGCTTCGCAGCGGCATATAGATCACCACGGAGGCCACGGCTGAGGTCACGGCGTTGATGGAGGTGGACGCGATATTCCACTTTAAGATCAGCTCCGCCGCCGGTTTACCCAGGATCAGCAGCTTGTAGTAGTAGCCCAGCAGCGGATCGAAGATCACATTGAACAGCAGTCCGCTGACCGCCGCGGCAATCACCCAGCGCAATATGCGGGCCTTGTCCGTGATCTGGTTGATCTTTCCCATGTGATGGGCCACAAAACCGGTGATAAAACCGATACAGAACTTTAAGATAAAGGTCTTAGGCGCATACACCACATAGATGGGATCCATCAGGTCGCCGATGGTCATGCCGATGGCGCCGCCCACTCCGCCGTAGGTTCCGCCGATCAGCAGGGCCCCAAGCACGCAAACCGCGTTGCCCAGGTGAATGGAGGTGGCGTCCCCGCCCGGCAGGGTGATCTTGATCTGCAGGAAGGTGAACACCACATAAGACAGGGCCGCGAACAGGCCGGTCAGGGCGATTTTATAGTTGCGGCCCGCGGCCGCCTCATGATTTGTCACATGTACGCTGGTTGCTTTCATAATCTGAACTCTCCTCTTTTTCCGTTCTCTGCTGTCCCTTATCCTATCACGGAAGTGGAGTGTTATAAATAACCAGTTTGTGCTTTTTTGACCAGTCCAGTATGGTGCGGGACTCAGTCGTGGGATTCCGCCTGCGCAAATCAGAACCCGGTCTCAGTCATGGGATTCCACGCAGATCAGCACCCCGTCCGTGAACGTGATCCGCCCGGTCTCCCCGGTCAGCTCGTTGCTGATGCACAGGCTGGTTCCGATCTCGATATCCTTCTCAAACAGCGGGTACTTGAACCCCTCCAGGGTGATCCCATTCACCTGCTCCGTCAGGGGCAGGAAGGAGATATATTTACCCCACAGGGAGCTGCGCTGAAACTCGTGTTCTCCGTCGATCAGGTAAATCCGGTTCTGAGGGTCGATGAGCCAGGCGTGTATGCCTTTCTGAAGGCAGGGAAACAGCAGATGGATGTTGCCCAGCATGTGATCGATCCGGCCTCCGGTAGCGCCCAGCACGGCGATCTCATCGCTGCCGATGGCCTGGGCCTTGCGCAGGGCCAGCTCCGTGTCCGTCTCGTCCTTCTCCGGCTGGTGCACGTCCCACACAATATGCTCCATCTGCCGGAATTTCTCCAGGACTTCCGGCTTTACAGTGTCAAAGTCCCCCACGATCATGTCAGGGGTCAGGCCCAGGGCCGCGGCCCGCTCCAGCCCCGCATCAACGGCGATTACCTTGTCAAACCGTTCATGTTCTAAAAAAGACCCGGCGAAATCCAGGTCAATGGTTCCGCCGGTGATAATCAGACATCGTCTCATCTCTCATATTCCTTGAAAATATTCATGAATGTCTCCACATTGGCCTTCACGTCGCCGCCGAACACAGCGGAACCCGCCACCAGCACGTTGGCTCCCGCCTCCATGAGCGGGCGGATGGTGTCGCGGTTGACGCCGCCGTCCACCTGGATGTCCGTGGACAGTCCCTTGCCGTCAAAGTATTGGCGCAGCGCGCGGACCTTATCCAGCGTGTAGGGGATAAACTTCTGTCCGCCGAAGCCCGGGTTCACCGACATCACTAACACCATGTCCACCTGGTCCAGCACGCACTCCAGTGTGCTCACCGGTGTGGCCGGGTTTAAGGCGACTCCCGCTTTGGCCCCCGAAGCCTTGATCTGACCGATCACACGGTCCAGATGGGTGCAGGCCTCCTGGTGAACCGTGATAATGTCCGCCCCGGCTTTACGGATGCTCTCCACATAGCGGCCCGGATCCTCCACCATCATATGAACGTCAAACACCAGGTCCGTGTAGCCCCTGAGGGAAGCGATCACCGGCATCCCGAAGGAAATGCTGGGGACAAAGGCCCCGTCCATCACGTCCAGATGAAGATAGCGCGCGCCGCCCTCCCGGGCTTTCGCGGTATCCTCTGCAAGTTTTCCAAAGTCTGCGGCCAGCACAGACGGCGCTAAAATATACATTTCTAGTATCTCCTTTTATTTTTCAGCTCCTGGTACATCAGGAGGTAGTTGTCGTAACGGCTCCTGGCCAGCTTTCCCTGGCTCAAGGCTTCCTTCACCCCGCAGACCTTTTCTCCCACATGGACGCAGCCCAGGAACTTACAGCCCTCCTCGAAGGCTGCGAATTCCGGGAAATAGTCCTTGAGATCCCCGGCCTCCAGATCCTCCACATACATGGAGCTGAACCCCGGGGTATCCATCATAAAGGTGTCCTCCCCAATGTGAAACAACTGGGAGTGGCGGGTGGTGTGCTTGCCCCGTTCGATCTTGCGGCTGATGTCCCCGGTCTCCATGGCGGCATCCGGGTGCAGCTCGTTGGTCAGGGAGGACTTCCCCACCCCGGAGGGCCCGGCCAGAACCGTGGTTTTGCCCTGCAGCCGCTCCCGGATCCGGTCCAGCCCCCGCTTGTCGATGGTGCTGATAAACTCCACCTCGTAGCCCGCCTGGCGGTAAATCCGGCCGTACTGCTCCATCAAATCGCCGCCGCACAGATCTACCTTATTAAAACAGATCACCACCGGCACCTGCTGGCGCTCCATCATCACCAGAAAGCGGTCCAGAAGGTTTAAATTGGGCACCGGGTGGGTGATGGAAAATACCACCATGGCCTGGTCCACATTGGCCGCCGCAGGGCGCACCAGAGCGTTTTTCCGCGGCAGAATGCGGTCGATGTTGCCGGTGAGCTCCTCCTCGTCCAGCACGGAGAACTCCACGTCGTCCCCCACCAGGGGTTTGATTTTTTTATTGCGGAAAACGCCCTTGGCCTTGCACTCATACAGCCGGCTCTTTCCGTCGTGCACATAGTAAAATCCTGCAATTCCTTTGATAATCTTTCCGGTCATACGCGAGCTACTCCACTGGGAAAAATGATATAGGGTAGGACTGGATCACAGTGTTGTTCGTCACGTCCACCACCTCCACCTCGCCGGTGTCCACGCCCCAGTATCCCTTGATTCTGGAGATGGAAACGGGAATGGTCTGGCTGCCCGCAATGGTGCGCGCCTCGATCAATGTCTCGTATTTGTCCTCATTGTTGACGCGCTGCTTTAATCGGACCGCAACTCTTAAGCTGCTGGTCTGGGAAGCCGGACCGATGTAATTGCTCAGGTTGCAGGTAGTGTCGATGGAACTGAGGTAGTATTTTCCTTCGCTCTCATCCACGGTCTCCCCCTCAGCTCCGCTGCTCACCACAAAATTGATCGGGGAGCCCTTGGGCAGGATCGTGCCGTCCATCTCGGACTGGGTGATCACCACCCCGGGCGGAACCGTGTCGCTGGGCTCGGAGGTAACCTCGCCCGGCTGCAATCCCACGGCGGCCAGCATGGCCAGCGCCGCCTCCTGGGGCTGCCCCACCAGATGGGGCACCTGGCCCTCCACGGTTTTGGGGCCCTGGCTGACAAACAGCTCCACGCTGTCGCCCACCTTCGCCTCCTCCGGCTGGCAGCGGATCACCATATCCTTGGGCACGCCGTCGTTGTACTCCGGTTTCAGCTCAGCGGTCAGGCCCTTTTCCTCCAACAGTGTTTTCGCCGCAGCGCCGGTCAGGCTGGTCAGATTCAGCGCTGCCAAATCCACCCGGTCGCTGCCCTTACTGATGGTAACGCCCACGGTAGCCCATTTCTTGACGACGCTTCCGGAGTCAAACTCCTGGGCCATCACCTGGCCCGGGTCGTAATTGTCCGAATACTCGGAGCCGGTCACCCGCATCACCAGGGACTCTTCCTTCAGCCTGGCCTCCGCCATGTCCTGGGGCATGCCAAGCACGCTGGGCACGTAGACCTGGTCGTTGGTGATGGTCACCTCCGGAGCCGGTCCCTCCGTGACCACGGACTCCTTGGTAGGCCGCACGCCGCTGCCCAGGTTGAACAGTCCGCCCAGCCTTGAGAACACGAATACCACCACCGCCACGATGATGATGGCGGCCACGATGCCGAATACGGTCACGATGCGCTCAAACTGGCGGCTGACATCGTCGTTTCTGCTCTTTTTGTCCGCCTCCGAGGGCTTGCGGTGCCCTTTTGCGGGACGGCTTCTGCGGTGAGGCTCCCGCTTATCGCTGTCCTCCCCCTGTCCGGCCGTTTCCTCCTGGGAATCCGCCTTTTTCTGCATCTGGCGGCTGCCCTCCTGAATTTTTGCCATCTCCTCAGGACTCATGGTCTTTGTCTGGCCCATCTCGTCCACCGGCCCGTCTGCGGCAGGCATTAGGTCGCTTTCCGGCTTTAAGATGGCCTTGTGCAGGTCCGCGATCACGTCCGCCACGCTGGAATAGCGGCGGTTCGGCTCCTTCTGGATACATTTCAGAATGATCTGCTCCATGGCCCGGCCCGTCTCCGGATTCAGCGCTCCGGGCGGAGTCACCGGTTCCTGTATGTGCGCCATGGCAACGGCCACGGAGGTGTCGCCCTGGAAGGGGACCTGACCGGTGACCATCTCATACATGGTAATTCCGAAGGAATAGATGTCGCTGCGCGCATCGCAGGCCAGGCCCTTGGCCTGTTCCGGCGCGATATAGTGGACCGATCCCACCGCCAGCGCTCCAGCCGTCTGGGCGGAGACCGCCCGGGCGATGCCGAAGTCCGCCACCTTCACCTTGCCGTCACGGCTGATGATAATGTTCTGGGGTTTGATATCCCGGTGGATGATGTGGTTCTCATGGGCGGCGGCGATGCCCTTGGCAACCTGAAGGGCCACGCCGATGGCTTCCTTGGTCTCCATTTTGCCTTTTTTCTCAATGTACTGCTTGAGGGTGATTCCGTCCACCAGCTCCATCACGATATAGTGCAGCTCCCCCTCGTCCACAACGTCGTAGACGTTGACAATGTTGGGGTTGGACAGGCGGGCCGCTGCCTGGGCCTCCATCTTGAATTTCTTCACAAAGGTGTCGTCGGAGGTAAACTCCTCCTTCAGCACCTTGATGGCCACCAGGCGGTTTAAGGTGTGGCACTGGGCCTTATATACGTCGGACATGCCCCCGGACCCGATGCGGTCCAGAATCTCGTAGCGATCCTGCAAAAATGTTCCAATGCTTAAACTCATGTGGTCACCCCGCTTTCCAGGGGCTTCACCAGCACCACCGCAATGTTGTCATTCCCGCCGCGGCGGTTGGCCTCGGCAATCAGGGCGGAGGCCTTCTCCCTCATGGTGCCCGGTCCTGAGACGATGCGGCAGATGTCCCGGTCCTCCACCATGTTGGTCAGGCCGTCGGAACAGAGTAAGAAGTAATCCCCCGGCTCCAGGTCCACCTCAAAAAAGTCCGTGTCCACGGTCTCGCTGATGCCCATGGCCCGGGTAATGATGTTCTTCTGCCGGTTGTAGGCGCTGCTGTCCCGCTCCATCTGGCCCATGGCCACCATCTCCTCCACATAGGAGTGGTCCCGGGTCACCTGATGAATCAGGCTGCCGTGGATCAGGTACAGGCGGCTGTCCCCCACGTTCGCCACGTAGAGAATGTTGTCCTCCACCACCCCGGCCACCAGGGTACAGCCCATGCCGTAGAACTCCTCCTGGCTTAAGGACTCCCTGTAAAGGCCGCGGTTCACCTGGTCGATGGCGTTTTTCAGCTGTCCCACCACGCCGGTTCCCCTGTGCTTGTTCAGATAGATCACCAGGTTTTCCACCATGTAACGGGAAGCGTAGTCCCCCGCCCGGTGGCCGCCCATGCCGTCCGCAACCAAAAAGAGGTTGGGCAGAGTGCCCACCGGCTCCGGCGAGGCGTAAATGTAATCCTGATTCATGGCGCGGACCCTTCCCACGTCGGTCAATGCGTAGCTTTCCATGGTTATTCCCCGCTCCTTTCCGTCATTTCATCCCGCCTGCCGCCCTGCGCCTTCTCCTCATCCAGGAAACCCTTGCGCAGCTGGCCGCAGGCGCCGCCTATATCGCGGCCCATCTCTCTTCTAATGGTAACATTTATACCGTTTTTTTCAAGCAGATTTTTAAAATCCTGGATCTCCTTCTGGCCTGACTGCACGAAATCCCGCTCCTTGATGGGGTTCACCGGGATCAGATTCACGTGGCCGTGTTCATGGCGGATCAGCTTCGCCAGCGCGGCCGCCTCCCTCAGATTGTCGTTGACTCCGTGGACCAGGCTGTACTCAAAGGTCAGCCGGCGTCCCGTCTGCTGGTAGTAATACCGGCAGGCCGCCAGCACGTCCTTCAGACAATAGCGGTTGGCGATGGGCATCAGGGTCTTTCGCACCTCGTCGTCCGGCGCGTGGAGGGACAGGGCCAGGGTGATCTGAAACCCTTCCTCCGCAAGACGGCGAATCTCCGGCACCAGGCCGCAGGTGGAAACCGTGAGGTTGCGCTGGCTGATATTGAGCCCTTTCTCGTGGGAGATCAAGCGGATAAAACGCACCAGGTTGTCGTAATTGTCCATGGGCTCGCCGGACCCCATCACCACCACGTTTGACACCCTCTCCCCGGTGATCCGCTGAATCCGGTAGATCTGGTCCAGCATCTCCGACGGCCGCAGGTTCCGCGCCAGCCCGTCCAGGGTGGAGGCGCAGAAACGGCAGCCCATGCGGCAGCCCGCCTGGGAGGAGATGCACACGGAATTCCCGTGGTGGTACTGCATCCACACGCTCTCGATGATGTTGCCGTCCGCCAGAGCGAAGAGATACTTTCTGGTGCCGTCTATCGTTGAAATCTTCTCGTCCACCACCCGAAGGCAGGTGAGGGAGCAGGCCGCATCCAGCTTTCTCTGCAGCTCCTTTGAGATGCTGGTCATCTCCTCAAACCGCTCCGCCAGCTTGACGTGGAGCCAGTCGTAAATCTGTTTGGCCCGAAAAGGCTTCTCGCCCAGCTCCTTTAAAAACGCCTCCAGCTCCTCCGGCGTCATGGACTTGATATCTATTTTACCGTTATGGTCCTTTAAATCCAACATATACACTCCTAATACGCTTCTGTCCCGCGTCCCTTGTCCTGTTTAAGCGTTTTTGCGGGTAAATACCGAGATGAAAAATCCGTCCATTGGGTGAATTCCCGGGAGGAACTGAATCCAGCCTTCCTTCAGGGATTCCGCCGGAAAACGCGGCTCCAGGGCCGGACGCAGATCCACCGGCTCAAAGGGGAAGTTCCCGGCAAACCACCGGGCGTTCTCCTCGTTCTCCATGGAATCCACGGTGCAGGTGCTGTAGATGAGCCGCCCGCCGGGCTTCACATAGCGCCACACAACGGACAAAATCTGCCGCTGGAGGTCCGCCAGCTCCTTCATCTTCTCCTGGGTCATATTCTGTTTGATGTCCGGCTTTTTTCCAAGAATTCCCAGACCAGAGCAGGGCAGGTCCGCAATCAGGATGTCCGCCTTTTCCACAGATTCCTCATCCTCCCAGAGGGCGTCCATCACCACCGCGCGTATATTCTCAAACCCGCAGCGCCGGATATTCTCCTCAATCAGCTCCGCCTTCTGGAAGGTCAGATCCCTGGCCTCCACCATGCCCGTCCCATCCAGCAGGTCCGCAATATGTAAGCTCTTTCCGCCCGGGGCCGCGCAGACGTCGATAACGTAATCGCCCCGCTTTGGGGCCGCCAGACGGCCCACCATAGCGGAGGAAGCGTCCTGTACCTGGATCCAGCCCCTGGCAAAGGCGGACAATTCCTCCAGCCGGTCGTAACCGGACAAATTGAACAGACCGTCCCCCACGGGAGCCGCCTCCACGCCCTGTTCCCGCAGGCTCTCAGCCGTCCGCTCCCAGGCTTCCTCCGGGGATATTCCCGGAAGCTCCCGGCTCAGGGCCTGCAGATTGCAGCGCACCGTGGTCTTTTTGTCTTTCAGAAACGCTTTTCCCATAGCCGTTGCCGTCCCGGCCCCATACTGCCGCTCCCACATTTCGTACATCCACTGCGGAAGGGAGAGCTCCAGCCAGGGCTCGGAGAAGGCGATGGTCCCCTTCTCCCTGGCGATGGTCCTGAGCACGCCGTTCACAAAGCCCTTGAGGCCCTCGAACCGCCGCTTGGCCGCCAGCTTTACCGCCTCGTTGCATACCGCCGAGTCCGGAACCCGGTCCATGTACAGAATCTGATAAACGCTAAGCCGCAGAAGATTGCGGATCACCGGCTTCATCTTCTGCGTCTTGGTCTTTGAATATTGATTTATAATCGCATCGATCTGGATCAGATACTCCAGTGTGCCCTCGGTCAGGCGGGTGATGAAGGCGCGGTCGGCCTTATCCAGATACTGATACTTATCCAGCGCCTGGTTTAACACCATGTGAACAAAGCTGCCTCGCTCCAGCACCTCCATCAAAATATCCAGGACAATCTCCCGGTTTTCCAGACCTCTGTCCGTACGCTTTGCCATACTTTAACCTCTCCCTTTTTCTCTGGGTCGCGCCTTATCGCAGGTTCCCGCTCAATATGCGGTAAGAACCGCGGTTAATCCCTGCGCCGATTGCCTCCGAACAGGTACAGCAGCCGAAACAGCTGTAAAATCGAAGCCGCCGCTGCCGCCACATAGGTAAGCGCGGCCGCGCTCAACACCTGTCTGGTCTGTCCCACTTCCTGGCCTGCGAGGATTCCGGTGCGGTCCAAAAGGTTCACCGCGCGGCTGGAGGCGTTGAACTCCACCGGCAGGGTCACCAGCTGAAACAGCACGGACAGCGAGAACATCAGGATTCCCAGGGTGATCAGCATAGAGCTGGAACCGCTGGAAAACAGCAGGCCGATCAGAATCAGGGGCCAGGAAATCTGGGCTCCGAAATTCGCAACCGGCACCAGCGCGCCGCGGACCCGCAAGGGAACGTAACCGCCTGCGTCCTGCATGGCATGGCCGCACTCGTGGGCCGCCACGCCGATGGCCGCGATGGAGGTGGAGCCGTAGACCGACTCCGACAGATTCACCGTCTTATTCCTTGGGTCGTAGTGGTCGGTCAGCTTTCCCGGCACCCGGCGCACGGTCACGTCGTAGATGCCCTGGGAGTTCAGCAGCCGCTTGGCCGCCTCCGCTCCGGTCATGCCGCAGCGGGCTCCCACTCTGGCGTACCTGGCGTAGGTGGAATTCACCTTGGCGGAGGCGGCCATGGACAGCAGAAGGCCGATCAGGATCAGCACGTAGCTGGGGTCAAAGTAAAACATCGGGTACATCATGAATTCGTCATTCTCCTCTCAAAAACAGCGCCCTCAGGGACCGGATAACCCCTCAGAAAGGACTCGATGTCCATGCGCTTCTTGCCCTCCATCTGCAGTTCCCGAACGGACAGAATACCGTCCCCGGTCTGCACCAGAAGGCTGTGCTTATCGCTTTTTACCACCTTACGGACAGAATACCGCCGCCCTCCAGCACGTCCGCCGCCCAGAGCTTAACGGTCTTTCCGTTCCAGGAGGTGTAGGCGCTGGGCCAGGGGTTCAGTCCCCGGATCAGCCGCTCGATGGAAACTGCGGGGGCGCTCCAGTCCACGTCCCCCAGCTCCTTGGTCAGGCGTTTGGCATAACAGGTGCCCTCCCCGGTCTGAGGCGTGGGGACCGCAGTGCCGTTTTCCAGTTTCTGTAAAGTGGACAGGATCAGCTTCCCGCCCGCCAGACTCAGCTTGTCGTGAAGGCTGCCGCCGGTCTCCTTCTCATCCAGGACAACCACGGTCTTCTCCAGCATATCGCCAGTGTCCAGGCCCTCGGCCATCATCATAGTGGTGATGCCGCTCTCCCGCTCCCCGTCGATCACAGCCCACTGGATGGGGGCCGCGCCGCGGTACTTGGGCAGAAGCGAGGCGTGGATGTTGACGCAGCCGTATTTTGGCATGTCCAGAATGGACTTGGGGATGAGCTGGCCGAAGGCCACCACCACGATCACGTCCGCGGCCAGCTGCCGCACGGTCTCGACAAAGGCAGGATCCCGCACCTTTAACGGCTGGTACACCGGAATCCCGTACTCCAGGGCCTGCTCCTTCACCGGGGTCATCTGCACGGCTTTGCCGCGCCCTTTGGGTTTATCCGGCTGGGTCACCACCGCGGCCACCTCATGGCCGGCTTCCACCAGGGATTTAAGCGTGGGCACGGAAAAATCCGGCGTTCCCATAAATATAATCCGCATCGATATACACCTTCCTTCCTGACGTCCCGTCCTTTACGCCTCCTCCGCTATCTCCTCTTCGTCGGCGCCCACGTCCACCAGCTCGCCCTCCACGATATCCACGTAGAGTTCCCCTCTCAGATGGGCGATCTCATGGCAGATGGCCCGGGCCAGCAGCCCGTCGCCCTCCAGCTCGTAGGGCTCCAGCTTCTCGTTTAGGGCCTTCACCTTCACATGCATGGGGCGGGTCACCGTTCCGGATTTGCCCGGCACGCTTAAGCAGCCCTCGGAGCCGGTCTGGCTCCCCTCGGTCTCCAGAATCTCGGGGTTGATCAGCACGTACTGGTTGCCGTCGTCCACATCGATCACCACCAGCTGCCGTAAGATGCCCACCTGGGGGGCGGCAAGACCCACGCCGTTGGCCTCGTACATGGTCTCAAACATATCCTCAATCAGCTCCGCCGTCCGGGGCGTCATCTCCTTCACCGGCTTGCACTGCTTTCTCAAAATTTCGTCTCCAATGGTTCTGATCTGTCGAATTGCCATCCTCATAGTCTCCTTTTGCTTATGTTAAATCGTACTGGGCGGAGATGTTTTTAAGCTCCTCCGCAGCCTTTATAAATTCCTCGGAATTTTTCCTAATCTGTATCAGTATATCATAATTTTCATGCTTTATATATAAAATTTTTCTATAAATATCATTAACTTTGTATACCGCCGCATTGACCGGTCCTATGAGCCGGAAGGACTTGTATCCCTGTACTTTTTCCTGCTCCATGCGATCCGCCCACTGCTGCACCCACCCTGCTGCCAGATCCGCTGTACGGGCCAGGGTCCCTTCTGCCGGACACGCCATCTGCACGGTGAGCAGCGCCACTGCGGGAGGATATCCCAGCAGTCTTCTGTAAGCCATCTCCTGCCTGTAAAAGCTCACGTAATCCTGGGTGGCCGCCGTGCGTATGCTGTAATGATCCGGCTGATAGGTCTGTATCACCACATTTCCGGCCAGCTGCCCTCTTCCCGCCCGCCCGGCCGCCTGGGTCAAAAGGGCAAAGGTCTGTTCTGCGCACCTGTAGTCCGAGGCATAGAGGGATAAATCCGCTGCCAGGGCCCCCACCAGAGTCACCTTTGGAAAATCATGCCCCTTGACAATCATCTGGGTGCCTATGAGTATATCCGCCTCTCCCCTGGCAAAGGAGGAAAGAATCTCCTGATGGCCTCCCTTTTTTGAGGTGGTATCCAAATCCATCCTGAGAATCCTGGCCTTGGGGAAAAGCTCTGCCGCCATGGCCTCAATTTTCTGGGTCCCGGTGCCAAAAGGCGCAATATATGGTGAACCGCAGACAGGACATTTCTTTGGCTGGGGAATGGAGTACCCGCAGTAATGGCACATCATGCGGCCATCCCGGTGCAGTGTCAAAGTAACATCGCAGTGAGGGCATCTGACAGCCTCGCCGCAGGAACGGCAGGACACAAAATTGGCATAGCCCCTGCGGTTGATAAACAGCATGACCTGTTCCCTCTTTTCCAGCCGTTCCTCTATCAGCGCTTTCAGACGCCTGCTGAAAACAGATCGGTTCCCCTCCTTTAATTCTTCCCGCAAATCCACGATCTCAACCCGGGGAAGGCAGGCGTCCTCCTTTGCCCTCTCCTTCAGGGTAAAAAGCCCGTACTCTCCCCTTAAAGCCCTGGTGTAGGATTCCAGGGAAGGGGTGGCTGACCCCAGTATAAGGGAGGCATCATTCATCTGAGCCCGCTTAGCCGCCGCCTCCCTGGCATCATAGCGGGGGGACAGTTCGCTCTTATAAGCGTTTTCATGCTCCTCGTCAATGATGATAAGCCCCAGGTTTTCAAAGGGAGCGAAAAGGGCGGAACGCGGACCGATGACGATGTCAATATCCCCTGTCCTGGCCCGTTCATACTGGTCGTACCGTTCACCGGCAGACATACGGGAATTCATCACCGAAACCCGGTTGCCAAAGCGGCTGTAAAACCGCATGACGGTCTGCCAGGTAAGGGAAATCTCCGGAATCAGCACAATCACCTGACGTCCCGCCGACAGCACATAGGCAATCAGCTCCATGTAAACTTCCGTCTTACCGCTTCCCGTCACCCCGTGAAGCAGATAGGTCCGCCGGATTCCCTGGCCGTACTCCCCTATGACAGCATCTGCAATCTCCCGCTGGAACGGATTCAGCTCAGGCGGAGCGCCCCACAGACCTGATTCCTGTTCATCCGAAACGTCCTGTTTTCTCTCCTGGCTGCCCATAAGCAGCTTCATTTCCTCCAGGGGATTCCGGTATTTCTCCACCACCTCCACGGCTATGATTCCAGCCTCCAGAAGAGGCTTAATGGCTGAAGGCGTAAGGCTCAGCCGGTTCATGGCCTCCTCATAGGGAATGGTGCCGGTCTGAAGCAGCGCATCTAAAAGCCGCAGCTTAGCCTTATGTTTCTTTCTCCCGGCTTCCTCCGCCAGCTCTTTAAGCACCCCCTTGCCCACCAGGGTGCGGATTTTCCGCTTGGGAGCCTCCCTGACCTTCTGTTTCACAGGCAGAACTGTTTTTAAGGCCTGATTCATGGTGGATCCATACCGCTCCTTCATCCACCAGGCCAGCCAAATAAGCTGGGACTCTGCAGCCACGCTTCCCTGCACAATCCCAGCCACATCCTTCAGTTTATGGACATCTATCTGAGCCTGGTCAGTCAGATCCACCACATACCCCTTGCGCTGTCTGTTTCCCTGCCCAAAGGGTATGCGGACCTGCTGCCCCACCTGAATCTTTCCCTGAAGCTCCTCCGGTATTCTGTACTGGAATGTCCTGTCCACATTTTCATGGGAAATATCTATGATAATACTGGCATATCTATGCGCCACTTACGTCACCTGTCTGTCTTGTTATTTTGTACTTTGGTTATTATACATGAGAATTGAGTAAAATGCAAATGGGGTGGGGGATGGGGGATAGGGACGCAAACGTGGCGGGCCGGGGATTTATTTTTGGAATATGTCAATTGCATGGCTGGTGATGCCTGTTAAGTCTTTCCGTTCACAGGTGGCGTAGTGGTATTTTAAATATAATTTGAATGTTTCATCGTCCATTTTGTCGATTGCTTCCCGTATTAGCAGCGCACAGCCGTCAGCCGCCGCATAATGCAGGCGTGTTGTTGGGAATATGGACATCAAATCGTCGATGTCTTCTTTGCGTACAAGCTCAAACAAATCCTTTGGCTCGGATTTGGCTGCAAATGTTTCGGGGTCCAGCAGTCCGTTTTTTATGTATTCAGCTGCATTGATATTGCCGCGGTTGAATCCTTCGTCCAGGAGACAGCCGTCGGATATGACGTATGCGGCAAAGATTATGCCTCCCTGCTTTGTGACGCGGATGGCCTCGCCCAATGCCTGGCGCTTTTCTTCTTTGCTGTACAGATGGTATAGGGGACCCAACAGCAGCGTGATGTCATATCGGTTGTCAGGAAACGCAGATAGGTCCAGTGCATTGCCCTGGGTAATTGTTATATGTTCTGTTGGCAGCATATGCCTGCGGAATACTTCGATGTTATGGGGGACCAGTTCCACTGCGTCAACCATGTATCCCTGACGCGCCAGCGCATGGGAATAACGGCCGGTTCCGGCTCCGATTTCAAGAACACGGCTTCCGGGTTTTATGTATTTTTCTATGTAGCGCATGGTTGTCAGAAATTCCACGGTCCCATGCTTTGGACTCAGTCGGCTGTCCTCGTCATAGCTATTGTAATAATCAATGATGTATTGATTTGTTTTCATATTGCACCCCTATGTTTTTATTGATTCGGACATACCGCTAAAGGGATAATGTCCAGTCCGGTTTTTCCTGTCTTATGAGAGCTGTCAGCATGTTTGCAGCCATTTTTTCTATGCGGTTCCTGTCTAATGTTATTTTTTGCGCCGCTGCCAGGACTGCTATGCCATGGGAATAAAGGAATAAATCCATGAATATTGCTTTTGCCGGCTCCGGTTCAATTCCAACGGCATCCGAAAATATCTTTTCCCTCTTTTCGTTGCCAGCCTCCTTATAGAAATCCTTTGGCTCCTCCATGCTCAGTTCCATATGGTTTATGAATAAAAGCCTGAACAGATGCGTCTCTTCTTTGGCAAACTCAATGTACGAAACCGGCAGAACCAGACATGGATTTATGTTTTCAGAACCGCTGAAATCCTCAACATACTGACTGTAAAATTCATAAGCATAATCAAGAAATTCCCTTTTTAACTCATCCATGTTCTCATAACATGTAAAAATAGGCCGCGTGGAACATTGTAATCTGCCTGAAATACTCCTGGCATTGACAGACTCAAACCCTGCCTCTCTTGTAATGTCCAGAACCGTATTCAGAATCATTTCTTTCGTTATCTTTGCTTTGGGCGGCATAGGCTTACCTCTCTCATTTTCATGTCACATCATGGTCATTGAGCAAGTTATATAACATACGTTGCACTACGCTTGTTATATTACATTTGTTGCACTACATATGTTGCGTAACTATTGTTACACAAAAATCAAAAACTGTCAAGCGATATTTAGAAGTATTTAGTAATATTTATACGTTTTATAGAAAACCGTGTCTTATGACGCTTCATGGTGATTATCTGAATTATCTGGCAGAACGTTTTATGGCAAACCCCATCCAAAAAGTACAATTTCTCCATCAATAATCGTATTAGCTGCACATACCAGCAGGAAAGTGCTTTTCATTTTTGAACAATAGCAGGACCGCACCATTTCCCCCAGCCGGCCATTTACTTTTTCCGATTGTGAGGTGAAGTGCCGGGAGGCGTTTCATACGTAGTGGGTGGGAGCAAGGGGGAAGGAGGCTGGGGATGCATCTACAGGTTCCTTCCCCCTTGCTCCCACGAACGCGGCATCCCCGCCTCCCCGCGCCTCTTCACCTCTCACTCCACAACCCCCGCTCTCTTCTCAAACCCCTTAAACCTTCCTGAAAACATCAATGCCCGGAATATCCAGTCAATGAACATGCCGTACCATACCCCGGAAAGGCCCAGGTCAAATATGTATACAAAGAGGTATGCAAACCCGATTCGGAATACCCACATGGAGAATACGGATACCGCCATGGTGAACTTTGCGTCCAGGGAGGCCCTCAGGGCGTGAGGGATGATAAAGGCCAGGGGCCATATTATCATGGCTATGCTGTGGATCAGGAGCAGTTCACGGGCCATGAGGGCTGCCTGGGGGGACAGATGATAGATTCCCACCAGCGGGCCGGACCAGATGACCATGGCAGTGCTGAATACGGCCAGGATTCCATAAACCACCAGAATAAGAGACTTTGTGTCGTTCCTTGCTTCCTTCAGACGGCCGGCGCCGACGCATTGGCCCACTATGGTCACCAGGCCTAAGCCGATGGCATTTCCCGGAAGATAAAGGACCGTCACCAGATTGCTGGCCACGGCAAAGCTGGCTATGGATACTGTCCCCAGAGAGGAAACCAGGCTCTGAAGGAATATCTTGCCGAACTGGAACATGCCGTTTTCCAGCCCGTTGGGAATTCCGATAGACAGGATGTTCTTTATCATATGACGGTCCGGAATCAGGAACTTCCAGCTGTTGAGACGGATGGAATTGTTCCTGCTCTGTATGAGGACGAACATCATAAAAGCAGCCGTCACACGGCTTATAAGGGTAGGCCACGCCACTCCGGCCACGCCCATTTTAAGACCGAATACGCAGATTGCGTTTCCTATAATGTTGATCATATTCATGACAAAGGAGGTCATCATGGATACCTTTGAGTTGCCCATGGAACGGAACAGGGCCGCGCAGGCATTGTAGAGTCCGATGAAGGGATAGGACAGTGCTGTGATCCAGAAATAGGTCTGTGCATTGTCCATGACGTCCTGTTCCACTTTTCCAAATATGCCTCCCAGCAGCTGGGGTCCCCCTACAAGAGCTGTGCCGGCAATGATGACAGAAACAAGCATGGTCACCAGAATCAGCTGTCCGGCTGCCTTCCTGGCATCCCTGGGCTGCTCCTTGCCCAGGTACTGGGCCGATATAACGGCGCCTCCGGTAGCCAGGGCTCCCATGATTTGTATGATTAAGACGCTGATGGAATCCACCAGGGAAACGCCGGACACCGCGGATTCCCCTACCGCGGCCACCATCACCACATCCACCATTCCCACCAGCACCGCCATGATTTGTTCCACAATAAGGGGCGCCAGAAGCTTTATCATTTGTTTTCTGGAAAACATATCTTACCTTCCTCTTTCTCTCATAATTCCAACAAATTCTCATCGTTCCAGCAAATTCTCATCGTTCCAGCAAATACCCAGCCATGATTCCCGGAGGCCTTTCTTCCTCTCAGGGCTATGGCTGGGTATCTGTTGCCGCATATCTGTTGCGCATAGTTATTGCCGCATATTTATTGCCGCATTTCGTAGCTCCCGGAACCCATGGCCCTCATGGAGGTGCTGTAGAACCTCTTTGCGGCCCGAATCAGATAGCAGGTATCCTTGATTCCCGCTGTCTCGTACGGGGAGTGCATGGATAGCTGGGGCAGTCCGATGTCCACTGTATTCAGAGCCACATGGCTGTTGGAAATATTGCCCAGAGTGGACCCCCCTGCCTTGTCGGAACGGTTGGTAAATGCCTGGCAGGGTATTCCCTCTTCCTGGCACACCGCCCTGAACACGGCGGCTGAAAGTCCGTCCGTGGCGTACTTTGTGCTGTATTTGATGACAATTCCCTCATTCATGTAGGGACGGTTTACGGGGTCTGATTTGTCTCCATGGTTGGGGTGGGCTGCGTGGGCATTGTCAGCGGAAACCATGAAGCTGGAGGCAATGGCCATCAGGTACTCCTCCCCGCTCCTTCCCATGGCGCTGTTAATCCGTCTCAGCACATCCTCCAGGAAGGTGGAGTCAGCCCCCTGCTTGGTCAGGCTGCCTATCTCTTCATTGTCAAATACCGCGTGAACGCTCACACAGTCCGGATGGCCGCCCTCCAGAAATCCCTTCAAGGTGGAAAACGCGCACTGTAAATCGTCTAAACGGCCGCAGGACAGGAACTCCCCGCTGGCCCCCCAGATGCTTCCCGGCACACGGTTGTAGAGATAGAGATCGTGTCCCAGGATATCCTCCCTTTTAACCCCTGCGCTCTCAGCAACAGTTTCCATGAAGGTTCCCTTTGCGTCCGCTCCGCCGTATAAGGGCAGCATGTCCACCTGGGCATTATACTTATATCCGTCATTGACCTCGCGGTTAAAATGAATGGCCAGGTTTGGTATCATAAGCAGGTCCCGGTCCACCTTTACCAGCTTTGTGGCAATGCGGTTTCCCTCCTTCACAGCCAGACGGCCCGCCACGGAAAGGGGACGGTCAAACCAGGGAGCGCACAGCATACCGCCGTATTTCTCCACGTTCAGCTTTACATAGTGATTTTCTGCCTCCATCTCAGGATTTTCCTTGATTTTAAAAGAAGGAGAATCGCTGTGGCTGGCCATAATCTGGAAACTGGAAAATGCTTTTCCCGGCACCTTAAAGGACACGATGGATGAACCGTTCCTGGTCACAAAGTAGGAACCGCCCTCTGTGAGCTCCCATTTCTCGCCCTCATGAAGCTGTGTGAAGCCCGCCTCCTCAAGACAGTCCGCAATGGACTGTACCGCGTGGAAGCAGGTGGGGCTTTTTTCAAGAAAACCGATGAGTTCTTTGGCTGTGCTTAAGCAGTCTTCTCTGTCTATATTCATATGATATCTCCTTTGTCTCTTATTTCTCCTCTACTGTACCATAAAGACATCGCCACGGCAATGCGGGAAGCTTAACTTTTTTTCTCCTTTGCTGCCATCCATGGCATAATGAACCCAAGTCCTACCAGCACAAAGGGAGTTACGATATTCAGAGCCAGCTGGAAGGGGTCATCTGAGTAAATGCCTGTCAGGCAAGCGAAGGCCGTGAATGCAAAACACCAGCCGCCCACCAGGATACCTGCTGCTTTCCCCTTCACAAACCTGTACTCGCCGCAGAACGCATTCCCGGCCCGTTTTAAGGCAATATATGCCACAAAGACCCACAGATAACGCAGGGGCATGCACACCGAGTTTACCTTGACCAGCCAGCGCACCAGAACGTCCACGTTCCTGATGCCAAAGGCAGGGACCACAATCAGTACGCAGACAATGAGAGTCACCAGCCGGTGTCCGTTCACATAGGTGCCATGTTCATTTTTCTCAAACATCCTGCTGGGAATGAAACGGGAATCCGCGCTGTCTAAGAGCATCCTGAGGGGCGCGTCCACGGACAGGACCATAACGGAAAACTGTCCAATCAGATTGGTCAGCGCGTATACCACCACGAAAAAATTTCCCACATGATAATATTCGCCCAGCTTCTGGAACGCGTAGTAGGCGCCGTTGGTCATCAGGTCCTGGGGAATATGGTTGGAATCAAACATCATGCCCAGGGCAATGGTGCCCAGGATGGCGGTCACAGCCACCATGGCTGCCAGGGCCACCATGCCCTTTGCAAAATCCCCGGAAGGATCCTTCATCTTATTTACATAGGGGGAAATCTTCTCACATCCTCCCACCGCAAAAACCAGGATGGAAAGGCTCAGGAAAAAGTTGGCGTTAAAGTCCGGTATGAAGGATGAGGGGGACCAGTCAACGGCTAAGAAGGCACCGTCTGTCAGGGCCGGAGCAGCCACCATCATGGCAATGAACAGCATGGACATAATGAACATGGCAGAGCCTGCCAGCGTGGCAAGCCTCTTTAACACCCCTATACCCCTGCCGGACAGGTACATGGCAAACAGGAAAATGACCAGGCACAGAATCTGCATCACCGTGGTATTCATGCCGCTGGCCCTCTTGTCCTGAAACAGGGCCCAGCTGGCTGCAATTACAGTGGAATTTGGTTTTTGGGAGATATAGGGCATATGGACCACCCAGTAGGTCCAGCCCGCGTAGTAAGCCATCTTAGGCCCTATGGTCTCACGAATCCAGGAGCTGACACCGCCTCCGGCATGCTTGAAGGTGGAGCCCAGCTCTCCCACCATCAGTGCATAGGGCACAAAATAAATGGCAAATATAAGAATCCAGGATACAATGGCCTTTAATCCGCCGTATTCCGAAAATCCGTTTATCACATTCCCAAATCCCCAGACCGTTGAAAAAGCCATAAAAGCCAGGGTATGCCAGAGAATCTTTTTATCATCTTTCTGCTGCATCACAATGTTTCTCCTTATCTCATTCAGAATGTACTGTCTGTGACATTTCTGTCCATACCATACATTCTTTCCAAAATGAGGGAAAGATATGAGCATCCAGATAGAATCATGCCCTGGCTTCCTTCAGATGCCTCACTGCCTCGGACAGCTTCATGCTGTTGGACCCTTTAAAAAGAATGCAGTCGCCCTCCCTAATGTGCTCATCCAGCCACTCTTCTACCTGGGCCAAACGGTCCATTTCAATATAGGGCGTCACTGCGCGGGCTGCATCCATTCCGCTGCCAATGCAGGATGCCAGCTCTCCAAGCAAAAGGACCATGTCCAGGGGATGTTCTCCTATGTAGGCGCCGATTTCCTCATGGAACCTGACGGCTTCCAGGCCCAGCTCCTTCATATCGGCTAAGACAGCAATCCTTCGTCCTTCTCCCTTCACGCTGGCCAGCACCTCCAGTCCGGCCTTCATGGACACCGGGCTGGCATTGTAGCTGTCGTCAATGACAGTGACGCCGCCCCACTGAAATATCTGCTGGCGTCCCTTATAGCCCTTAAACTGTCCCAGGGCAAGAGCCGCCTTCTCCATGGAAAGCCCGTATGTATCCGCCACTGCCAGGGCTGCCATGGCATTGCTCACCATGTGGCTTCCCATAACCTGGAGACGCACCCGGACGCTTCTGTCCCCGTGAACCGCCGTGAACACGGGATAGCCTTCTTCCAGGTGCAGATCCTCCGCCCTGTAGTCACAGTCCCGGCCCAGTCCGTAGAGTACCCTCTTTCTGCCCTCCTTCGGAACCACTGAGGCCAGAAGGGGATCGTCGCCGTTTAAGAATAATATGCCCTCTGCCGGCATCCCGTCCTGGATATGCAGCTTCTCCTCCAGAATGTGTTCCTGGGAGCCCAGCTGTTCAATGTGGGCCACCCCTATGTTGGTTATGACGGCACAGTCCACCCTGGCAACCCTGGAAATGCGCTCCATCTCTCCCGGTTCGCTCATTCCCAGCTCAATGACGCCAATCTCAGCAGACTGCGGGATCTCCGCTATGGTAATGGGCACTCCCACCTGGCTGTTGCTGTTGCCCGGAGTCTTATACACCAGGAATCCGGCGCTCAGGGCCTCCGCTATCATTTCCCTGGTAGTGGTCTTTCCCACGCTTCCCGTGATTCCCACCAACGGCAGGGTAAGGCGTTTCCTGCAAAAGCTTCCCAGGTCCTGAAGGGCCTTTTTCGTGTCAGGCACCTCAATCCACGCGGCCCCAAGGGCTTTCTTCTCCTGCTCCCTGTTTCCCCCGCACTGTTGCCGGACAGAGGCTTTAACATCCTCCCAGCGGTGATGTTCACTGGTAAATACTGCCGCGGCCCCGCTGGCAATTGCCTGGCAGAGAAAGAGGTGGGCGTCCACCCGTTCACCCACAATGGGTACAAACAGGTCATCCCCCTCCATTTTTCTGGAATCCAGGCTGATGTGTCCCGCATGTTGATCCTCCTGCCCCAGCAGAAGGTTTCCTCCTGTGGCCTCAAGCAGTTCCTTAACCGTTATTCCTGTCATACTGTATCTCGTCTCCCAACTCTTTTATGGTTTCTTCAATGGCTTCCCTGTCCAGGAAGTGATGGCGCACACCGTTGATTTCCTGATAATCCTCGTGTCCTTTGCCGATGACAGCTATCATATCCCCCGGCTTGGCGTGAAGGATACTGTGGCGGATTGCGTCCCTTCTGTCAGGAATCTCAAGGAAGGCCCCGCCTGTTTTCTCGATACTTCCCCGGATATCCGCCATGATGTCCTCCACCTTTTCATACCTGGAGTTGTCTGCCGTGATGATGCTCAGATCAGCCAGTCTTCCTCCGATTTCGCCCATGGAGTAGCGTCTGTCCTTGGAACGGTTTCCGCCGCATCCAAATACAACCACCAGGCGTTTGGGATGATACTGGCGCAGAGTGGTAAGAAGGCTCTCCATGCTCACCGCGTTATGGGCATAGTCCACCAGGACCGTGCACCTGGATGAGGTGTGGACAATTTCCATGCGTCCATTGACACGTATGTGCTCCAGTGCGTGGACAATCCTCTCTCCCGGAAGTCCCAGAAAGGAGCATACGCACAGGGCTGCCAGGGCATTGTCCACGTTAAACAGGCCGGGGATTCCCAGGCGGACGTCCATATCCAGTTTTCCTGTGACGTCAAACTCCGTGCCCACAAAGTCCGGCCGGGACACATACCGGATATTGGACGCCTCAAAGTCAGCTTTCGTCTCCCTGTCTTCCTTTACGCGGTACGTATAGAGCCTGCAGGACGCATCCTTCACGATCTCTTGAAAATGCCCGTCATTTAAGTTCACCAGCCCTATCCTGCACATATTCAAAAGGCTCGATTTGCAGTAAAGATATTCCGCAAAATCAGCGTGCTCATCCGGTCCTATGTGGTCCGGGGATATATTGGTAAAAATGCCGTAGTCAAAGGAGATGCCGTCCACCCGGTGCATCTTGATTCCCTGGGACGACACCTCCATAATCATATACTGGCAGCCTGCCTCCGCCATTTTCGCGAAGGACCGGTGCAGTTCATAGGATTCCGGCGTGGTATTCATGGTTGGGGTCACCTGGCCATTGATCACCGTGCCTGTGGTACCTATCATCCCCACCTTTTTTCCCGCCGCCTCAAGAATGGCTTTTATCATATGGGTGGTGGTGGTTTTTCCCTTTGTTCCCGTGACGCCAATGGTGATCATTCCTGTCGCAGGATAGCCGAACCTGGCTGCCGAGAGAAGAGCCAGGCTTTTCCTGCCCTCCGCTGTTTTAAGTATTGTCACCCGGCCCATCTCATCCTCCGTAAGTCCTGAGGCAGCCAGCTCCTCCTCAACGTCCCGCTCCGTCACAAGCACGCGGACGCCTGCGCGCAGCACATCGGGAACAAAACAGTGGGAATCCACGCGGGTCCCCGCCATACACACAAACACAGCGCCGGGCACTGCCTTTCTGGAGTCATAGACCACCTCTGTGACCTCCGCATCCAGGCTTCCCCTGACAAGTTCGTAATCCAGCTCATTTAACCAGGTTCTAAGTATCATATGAATACCTCATTTCTTTTTCGTGCATCTCATATTATGCCTAAATATATCCTGGCCCGGCGCTCCTTTCCTGGATACGCCGGGCCAGGCCCATTTCTTAAAAGAGTCCGGTAATCTTACCGTTCCCGTCCACATCAATGCTGTCTGCCGCCGGTTTCTTGGGAAGCCCCGGCATGGTCATGATGGAACCTGTAAGCGCCACCACGAAGCCTGCGCCCGCCGATACATAGGCGTCTCTTACATTGATGGTAAAGCCGGAGGGCCTTCCTAACTTGGTCTGGTCATCCGACAGTGAATACTGGGTCTTGGCCATACACACCGGCAGGTTTCCAAAGCCCATATCCTCAATGCGCTTTAACGCCTTGGCAGCGGCCGGTGCAAAGGAAGCGCCGTCTGCTCCGTAAATCTCTTTTGCAATGGTGTTAATCTTATCCTTAAGGCTCATCTCATCCGGATAGAGTACATGGTACTGGGTTGGCTTGTTCTCCAGTGTCTCCATTACCTTTTCAGCCAGGGCAATGCCGCCCTCGCCGCCCTTTGCCCACACCTCGGACAGAGCGAATTCACAGCCCCTGTCCTCGCAGAACTTCCTGATATAAGCATATTCCGCTTCGGTGTCTGATATGAAGGAATTGAGTGTAACCACCACGGGTACGCCGAACTTCTGGAGGTTCTCAATGTGCTTCTCCAGATTGACAATGCCCCTCTCAAGGGCTTCCGGATTCTCGGCTGACAGCTGGTCCTTTGGCACGCCGCCGTTGTACTTAAGGGCCCTTACCGTAGCCACCAGAACCACTGCGTCCGGCTTCAGTCCCGCCTTGCGGCACTTGATGTCAAGGAACTTCTCAGCTCCCAGGTCAGCGCCGAAGCCGGCCTCTGTCACCACCACGTCAGCCAGTTTAAGGGCTGTCTTAGTGGCTCTTACGCTGTTGCATCCATGGGCGATGTTGGCAAACGGGCCGCCGTGGACCAGGGCGCCTGTGTGCTCCAGGGTCTGAATCAGGTTGGGCTTTAACGCCTCCTTGAGGAGGGCTGCCATGGCTCCCACCGCATGGAGCTGCTCTGCGGTTACAGGCTCTCCCGCAAAATTATAGGCCACGATAATCTTGCCCAGACGGTTCTTTAAGTCCTCCATGTTGTCTGCCAGGCACAGGATCGCCATGATTTCGGATGCCACTGTAATGACAAAGTGGTCCTCCCTGACCATACCGTCTCCCTTTGCGCCCAGGCCTACCACGATGTTGCGCAGGACGCGGTCATTCATGTCCACGCAGCGCTTCCACTGGATCTGCCTTGGGTCAATGCCCAGGGCGTTTCCCTGCTGGATATGGTTGTCTAAGAGCGCTGCCAACAGGTTATTGGCGGATGTGATGGCATGGAAATCACCTGTAAAGTGCAGGTTTAAATCCTCCATGGGCACAACCTGGGCATAACCGCCGCCGGCTGCTCCGCCTTTAACCCCAAAGCAGGGGCCCAGGGACGGCTCCCTGAGTGCTATGATGGCCTTTTTGCCCATCTTTCCGAATGCCTCGCCCAGACCAACCGTGGTAGTGGTCTTTCCTTCTCCTGCCGGTGTCGGGTTAATGGCTGTTACCAGCACCAGTTTTCCGTCGGGACGGTCCTTTACCTGCTCCCAGAGTTCGTCTGTCAGCTTTGCTTTGTACTTACCGTAAAGCTCCAGGTCATCCTCCCCGATTCCATAAGCAGCAGCCACTTCCTTGATGGGCCGCATCACGGCCTCCTGTGCAATCTCAATATCTGATTTCATGATTAGTTCCTCCTCTTATATTACGCTTTGCGGCTTTCTGCCCCGCAGGTCCGCCAACGTTTTATTCAAAAGCACCGGCCGCTGCCGCCCATGCCGGCAGCCGCTGCTCTTGTTTCCCCATACATTCCTGTTTCCCCGGTCCGATTCACCTGCACCACGTTCCCGGGAACCAGGTTTAATCCCCCTGCTCCAGCAGTTCCTCGAATTCTTCCATGCTCATAAGCACTTTTCTGGGCTTGGTACCTTCTTCCTCGCCCACTACCCCCGCTTCCGCCAGCTGGTCCATAATACGGGCAGCCCGGTTGAAGCCAATCTTAAACATCCTCTGGAGCATTCCGATGGATGCCTTTTCCTTTTCAATAATAAATCTGCCTGCCTGGACAAAGTATTCATCCCGCTCAGAAGCCCCGCCGCCTCCGTCCGCGGACGGGGATGAGACACGGCTTTCCACTTCCGGATTATATTCCGCCACCATGCCCTGTTCTGTCAAAAACTCCACCACGCGGCCCACCTCCTCATCGGACACAAAGGCGCCCTGCACGCGCTGGGGTTTGGGGAATCCTGCCGGATAAAAGAGCATGTCGCCCTTTCCCAGCAGCTTCTCAGCCCCGTTCATATCAATGATGGTCCTGGAATCCACACCTGATGACACGGCAAAGGCAATCCTGGACGGCACATTGGCCTTAATCAGTCCTGTGATGACATTGACCGACGGCCTCTGGGTGGCAATGACCAGATGGATTCCCGCCGCACGGGCCAGCTGGGCCAGGCGGCAGATGGCGTCCTCCACCTCTCCCGGAGCCACCATCATAAGGTCTGCCAGCTCGTCGATGATAATGACAATCTGAGGCATCTTTGCCGGCTTCTTGTCATCCTCAACGTCCTTAATTTTTTCAACTCTTTCATTGTAGCCCTTTAAATCCCTGACATTGCACTCCGCGAACTTCTTATAGCGGTCCGTCATCTCGGCCACAGCCCAGTTAAGAGCTCCGGAAGCCTTCTTGGGATCTGTCACCACAGGGATGAGCAGATGGGGAATTCCATTATAGACACTGAGCTCCACCACCTTGGGGTCCACCATAATCATCTTCACGTCCTCTGGTTTGGACTTGAAAATAATGCTCATAATCAGGGTGTTGATACACACCGACTTACCGGAACCGGTGGCGCCCGCAATGAGCAGATGGGGCATCTTTCCGATATCCGTCACCACCACCTGGCCGCCGATATCCTTGCCCACGGCAAAGGCCAGACGTGACTTGTGGTTCTTAAATGACTCCGCCTCCAGCAAATCCCTCAGGTATACCATATTATTCTCTTTGTTGGGCACCTCGATTCCCACCGCCGACTTGCCGGGAATGGGCGCTTCGATGCGGATATCCGCCGCAGCCAGGCTCAGCTTGATGTCATCGGTCAGTCCCACTATCTTGCTGACCTTCACGCCCTGTTCCGGCAAAAGCTCATACCGGGTCACGGCAGGGCCGCAGCTGATATTTGTAACCGTCACCCCTACCCCAAAGTTATGGAGGGTCTGCTGCAGCTTAATGGCCGTGGCCTTATACTCATCCCCTGAGAAGGAACCGGCATTCTTAGCCCCCTTCTTAAGCAGAGTGGTGGGCGGGAACACATATTCCTTCTTTACCGCCTCTTCCTTTTCCTTAATTTCCTGGGCCACGGCCATATTGGTATCCGGCTGTTTGGCCTCCTCCCGCTTCTTCTCAATCTTCTTCTGGAGAAGTTCTGTCTCGGTCTCTATGACCTTGCCTGATGCCGTAACCACCCGCTTGGGCTCCTCCGGCACAAATACGCTGTCATAATTGATACCCTGCTCCGACCTGTCTGTCTCGTAGATATCTGTTTCCCGGCCATCCGCTTCAGGAATTCCCGCTTCGCGAATTCCTGCTTCAGAAACTTCCGCCTCACGGCCCGGGGCTTCGGGCCGTCCTGACCCATAAACGCCGGCGCCTTCAGAAGATATGGCATCCCCGTCCCCGGCGGACCTGACATCAAACTCCATCTCCTCCAGGGTCTTTAAATCCTTTTTCACATGGATGGTGTCATAATCATCCCCGTCGTGCGTCCCATACTCGTCCTCCACCCGGATGCCGGTGACCACAGGAGCTTCACTCCGGTGTCCGGTACGGCTGTGGCCCTCTATGGATCTGGCCAGCGCTCCCAGCTCATCCGTGTCATAGGAATCCCCGTCATCCCCTTCAGACTCCAGAGGCGGGTCAAACCTGCCCACAAACTCATCCGGCGGCAGGACTTCCTTTGCGCCGGCTGTCTGGGCCGGTCCCCAGTCCTCCCCATATGTATCAGGCATATTCGGCATTTCTTCCAGATCCGCTCCAAACTCGCGGTCAAATGCCTCCTCGTCGTACTCCTCATCCTCAGGCGTCATCAGCCTGGTTGCATTCAGGTTAACGCCCCGCACTCTCTGCTCCTCTCGAATGCGTCTGCGTTCCTCCTCCCGTATGGCATGCAGCTCCCTGCGGCGGTCCATATCTTCCCTGGCATACTGATAGGCCCTGTCCCCTCCCCGCTTCACAGCGGACACAAAGGAACGCTCCGTGATACATACCATACAGATGATGAACAGGACAACCAGAACCAGAAAGGTTCCGGGCTTCCCCAATCCGATGGTAAGGAAGGAGGTAAGGACGCCCCCCAGCCATCCGCCGCCCGTACCGGTCAGGGTGGACTGCTTATAATACTCCATCCACTTGGCTCCGGCCGGAACCGTACCGAAAGCCAGCTGCAGCAGCCCGCAGACCGTAATCACAGCCCCGGCCACGGCTGCCAGCTTCATGGCGGCATGAATGTTTCCCTGGTTGGACAGATGAAAACAGGTACCCACGAATATCAGAATAGGAAATATATATCCCACTATTCCAAATATCCCCAGCTGTACCCCCCGCAGCACATCGCCCACCACGCCGCACAGCTTGAAATTGCTCAGAAATAAAAGAA
>OLPX01000598.1_pt1 | contig 32116 bp, 44 predicted proteins | sample 1672491 | NCBI WGS metagenome assembly OLPX01 (sample SAMEA3136692, study PRJEB25190) | human gut metagenome | biome: human gut; feature: human-associated habitat; material: faeces | place: Austria | collected 2013 | reverse complement strand
TTTTCTTGTTATCCAGCCCTCCGGCTGTATCGGTTGAGCAAAAGTCAGCGTGGGATTGGTGTGGTATCTTTATCTAAGTGATACCCCCCAGTGCTTTCCGGTACCAATGCTCTGCCGCTTCTGAATCTGATTCACACCCCAGTCCGTCCGCACACATCCGCCCCAGATCATACATCGCCAGCGCATTCCCCGTTTCCGCCTCCGCAAGAAACAACACAAATGCCTGCTCAAAGTCCTGACCCACTTCTTCGCTGCCATATAGATAGCCCCGCGCACGTTTGTAGCCATCACTCCAACTGGAATGAAAGACATTTTGTTGTTTCGGTCTGTCTTTTTGCATTCCTTCCGGCAAATCTGTTTCGTCCGGATCCACTTGCTCCGGTTCCATTTCTCCATCTGGAAGGACTTCTTCTTGAATCCATTGTATTTCTGGTTCTGGAGCATACTCGTCTTCAAAAGTCAGCTGATGGCTGCTTAGTTTCCATGCTTCTGCGATTACCATATTTTTAATACTTTTAAATTGTTTCTGTTCTGACAAAGGCGGGAGTGGAGGCAGATCGTTTTGATACGTAGAACGGATTTCATCCTGCCATTTTCCCCATGCCTGATACAGTTCTGATACACGACTGTCTTTCGCCAGTTCATCTACAATCTGATCCACCAGATTTTTCACATCCCGCTTCAGGTACCCATATACCTTTTTCCCGGATGTATTTTTTAAGCGCTCGGATAAGAGAACCATCATTCGCTCAATCTCATCGTTTACAAGGGTTTCACCTTTTAGATCTTCTACCTTCTGCCGTATCACATCTTCCGCTCCGGATTTCAATGCTGCACGCACCTGATTTTGTTCCTCGTAGAGATTTGCGAAATCCTGGCGGAAAATATCATGGGCCAGCTCCGAGCGCATGGCTTCAATGGACGGTTTCGTCAGATACCCGTCATTGTCTTTTGCAGAATACACCATCAGATGTACATGGGGATGGTGGCCCTCATTGTGGAACGCTGCGTACCATCGGAGATTTGCACTGTCAATCTTCATGTGTCTGCAAAGCATGGCCCGTTTCGACCGGAGTAGTGCCATCCATTGGGACGCGCTGTCATACCCAAGCCGCGCTGCATCCTCCCTACGAAGGGAGATGACATGCGTCCAGACCGGACCTTTGTGATTTACCACATCCTCCTGCACCCGTTTTAACACGACGGGAACTCCCGCATCCGTGAACAGACCATGCTCCCCCACACGCTCCACGCGGGGACGGTTTGCAATATAGTCCACATAGTTTTTGCGGTTCCCAATAAGATCCACGTTCTGCTCCAGCGCACAGGAAATAAACTCGGAGGCATTCCCGATGGTCGGACGCAATAAAAAATCCGCGTATTCCAGCAGTTCTTTTGTCTGCGGAATATCACGGATTAGTTGTGCATTCAGTTCTTTCTGGTTACCGGTAGCGGGAAGGGACAGCTTGCTTTCATCGATTTTCTCAACACCTTCACGGGTTCCGATATAACGGACATAATTCTCCAGATGTTCTGGCGGTGCATCCCGGAGATAGTGGGAGGTAAAAATCAGTCTTGGCATGGATTTCCTCCTGGCAAAAAGAAAAGCAGCCATTTCCAGCCGCCTTTCTTAATCTTTTCCATATTACATATTCAACATTTTAGGACTCAACTGTTTCGGTTTCAGAATCTTCATAAGGTCGTGGTTGGTTCCAACATTTGTTACCTCAAAATGATGGAGGCAATCTGGAAACCATGTCATCTCAGTGGCCATGTCCCGTACAAGTTCAAAAATCTCCAGGTCAGTTATTTTTTTCATGGAATGATATCCTGACCACTGTTCGTGAGTAAATTCGTGTTTCAGAAGATAATTCTTAATCTCTTTATACGCTCCAAGATGATTTTTCTTGGGATAAAATTCTTTTAATGCCTGAACACGCATATCAAAGTAGAGGGCTTTATACTGTCTGGCCTCACGTCTTGCCATTAAGCAGCACTGGCTCGGTTGGTATAAAACAGGAGGACATCTTCTACCACAAAGTCATCCTCACTCTCTCCGTCATCGCTATTATACCAAATCCATTTTTCTACATAATTCATAAACCACATTTCCCGTTTCAGGGCTGTAATCAGCATCCCGAAACATCCATAGTCTTTTGCCCGCCCTCTCCCGACAAAAACCAATGTGCCATCGGATTCCTTCCTGCAGTCCAACTGTTCTTCCTCAAATGCAGAAATCAATGTTTGATTTAAGCATTCTGTTGTGTACTTTCCCTCTGTACGGATTTTATTTTCATTCAGCCGGATTTCTAATTTTAACATACGGAACCGCTCCCTTCTCTTGTTTTTTTATTATACCACGCTGACTTCTGTGGCTTCAACTGTTTTCTTGCATTCATCCGGCCATTCCTTTTTTCCTACAGGACACCCAACTTCTGCAGCATCTCCACGCAGTCCTTTGCGCCCTGCACATAGAGATACGCACTTTCGTGCTGTGCCAGAAGATTGATCTTGACAATATAATCTTCCACTACCTGCTGATCTTCTGGAGAAAGTTTCGCAAGCACATCCCGCTTTTTTTCAGCCAGCATACTAATCTCCTGATAGAGATTTTTTTCCTCATCATTACAGGTTTTTCTCCGGTACAGCAGCGCATGCTCTGTCATCTCCTGAATCACCATTTCAAAAATTTCATTCTTATCCATTGTTACTACTCTCCTTTTTCAACACACCATAAACGAACCATGTGCGACCAGTCTATACCAAAATCCAACAAAGATTTTCTATTCTTTTAGGTTTCACGTTTCTGATATTTGTATGCGCTCTCAAAATCAATCGCACCGTTGATGCGCCTGACTTCCTCCACACATTTCGAGTGTAGCCGTTTCATGGCCGTTTCGTCAACATCATGTGTGTAGGCAATCACCTGGGACAGCTTAGAAAGCTCCACTGCGATTTTAAAATCCATCCTCGCCAGTCGATTCTCACTGTCCTGCACCGTTCCGGTCATTACCGAGGAGATTGCCTGGAGCAGATAGTCCTCCGCTTTTTCCGAAGTAAGAAACCCTAGATAGAACTGCAGGGCATCTTCAATCAGCTCGGTGCGGTTCTTTACCGTGCTGTCCTTGATATAGGCATCTGCCAGTGCGACCAGTTCCGTATCCACGCGGATGGAAAACTTGGTTTTATCCGCATTTCCGCTCATGAGCCCCTCCTTTCTGCCTGCTCTGCCGAAGCCACCCTCTTTTTCCCCAGAAATCTTGCCAGACTTCTATACCAGCCACCTCAATTTCTGTAACGGGACTTTTGGGGTGCCAAAGAAAATCCCCGCACGGCTTTGCAGGGCGGTGTGAACCGGGCGAGGGGGCTTTGAAAAGCCACCCGCCCTTTAACCTGCACACATTTCGACCCAACTTAAACCGCTAAACTTTAGCGTTTATCAGCCTCTTGGCCGCTATCCGGCCTTTCTGTCCACACGCGCCCCAACACCTCGAAAAACTCCCGCAGGGGTACAACGGATGCCACCCCTGCACGAAAAAGCCGATACAGCGGCTCACAGGGGCTTACACGGGCGGCCGGTATCCGGATTCACCTCCTGCACTGGTTTCTGACACAGGAGCCGTCCCAGATGTCCTTCTTTCTGGCCGTGCGGGACGCCGCGGCCGGTCCCTCCCGGCCACATCACGTGCCACCTTATCATCGATATATTCGCGGGTTGCCTGGGGGACATATTTCTCATAGAGCCGCTGCATAGTGTCATTCAGTTCTGTCTGCAGATCCGCATCCCGTTTGCCCATGTGGAATGTCAGGGCATCCAGCTTTTCCGTATTAAACGTTACCGTAAGCGTTGTATTCTTCATCTTGCCATTCCTCTCTTTCTGTTTTTCCAAAAGGAACCGGCGGCATAATAGCCGCCGCGTCCCGTTTTCCAGTCCGTCAGATTTTCAAGAACCGCAGGAAATCAATGGCATCAGACAGTCCGGCTTTGTAGAACTTTATCTGTTCCTGTTCCGGAAGCTCTGTCTGCTCCAGCAGCTGATTGTCCAGCCAGCTCCGTTCTTTCTCCGGAAGCATCCGGAGGATCCGGTCCATCCGCCCGACCTTTTCTTTCCTGTTTCGTTGGGATTCCGGCGCTGTGCCATCCTCCATGCTGTTTCGGATCTGGGCTACTCTGGCCTCGATGACTTCATTCAGCTGTTCAAAGATTTCATCCATCGTATGCTGCACCCCCTTTCAGCAACACAACATACCAGGATTCTTTTAGGAAAGCGATACCAGAACCTGACAAACCAGTTTGTGACAATTTCACAGTTTCCCTGCGGGGAGCCGTTTCTATCATCCTGCCGGCAGCCTGCCCATGGCGTAGTAGTGACCGGACCAATACGCGGAATCGATGTTGGCATAGCCGATGGGGGACCCGCAGTGGAGCATCTGGTTCCCACCTACATAAATCCCCACATGGCTTACCGGATTTCCGGAAGCGTAGGTTCCGGTAAAAAAGATCAGGTCTCCCGGCCTCGCCTCCTCCCGTGGAATCACAGCACACTGGTTGAAGATTCCCTGTGCCGAGGTGCGGGACAGATGGTAAACACCGGACTGTGTATAGACCCAGCAGACATACCCGCTGCAGTCAAAGCTGGTTGCCGGTGAACTGCCTCCCCACACATAAGGCCAGCCAATATACTTGGTCGCTTCCGCCATCAGTGCGCCGTAGCTCCCATCTCCCATTGCTTCTCCCGGCAGAAGTCCGTTTCCACCAGGCAGTGCCTGCCCATACTTCACAAGGGTATAAATCCTCTGGGCATTGGTCTGATCCTCCATCGTGATGCTCTGATCCAGCACAGCCGACAAATTTTCATAGATTGCCTGCTGGTCTGTGATGGGAATCGCCACCGTATAAGTGTTTCCTTCCTCATCCTCCCGGTCCTCATAGGTTACAAAACAATCTGCAAAAGCCCGGTAATCTTCCCGGTCCATACGGGGTTGATCCGCGCCGAAAAACAGAGCATAAAAAATGGATTTTACCCGGTAACCATCCACGGTTCCGCCTTCGGCCATGTCATTGATGTCTGTAAGCACACCATCCAGATCTGAGAATTCTCCCTGCATCTTTTCGATGTACATCCGGTATTCGGCAGGCATCTGGGAAGACAGATACCCTCCATGAAATGTCAGGTTCACTGCAGAGGTATTGTGGTTTGCCGTTCCAGACAACGCACACAGGAGAACCACAATGATTAAAATAAACGGCACCAGAAGCGCCGCAAGAACAGAAAGCACAACTGTTCTTGCCCGTTTGTCCGTTGCCACAACGAGGGCGGCCTTGACCGCCACCACAGCAGCGGGAGCTGCCATAGGCGTTCCTCCTTTCCGGGGCAGCAAAAGAAGGCCCCGGAAAGGAACCTTACTCAGCCGCCATATTCAGTTCTTTTTCTCTGGTAATCTCCAGGGTTTTGGGATAAACAATTGTGATGCCCCGTCCAAACTTTCTTGCATACAGCACAGCCTGCCCGCCTTCCATCTTCCGTTCCTCCTTGTCCTCTCATTGATGATTTTATTATACTTGATACAGGTTAATAATCAACCTTTATCAATGATGTTTATATTCGATTGAGTAAGATAAACTATCACTATCAAGGGCATACAAGGTGGTGATGGTTTGAAAAAACAGTTAAACATAGAGATTGGCGGACGGATTCGGAAATGCAGGGAAAATCTCGGCTATTCACGGGAGACCCTTGCAGAAAAAGCGGATCTGGCCAGCTCGTTTTTAGGCACCATCGAGTTAGGAGCTGGCAGTTTTACCGCAGAATCTCTTGTGAAGATCTGCCATGCGCTCGGCGTTTCTGCCGACTACGTCCTTTTCGGGAAAGAAAAACAGGGAGACTTATCAAATGTCAACGCCATGCTTTCCGGTCTGGATCCGGAGTACATTCCCTATGTGGAGGAGATGCTCCGCTCCTATATCAAAGCAATCACAAGCGTTAAGAAGTGAGCCGACCGTCCGGCTCCTCTTTCTTTTCTGCCGTTTCACTGGAGAGTATCCCATCCTCCCATCCCAAACAGGGAGCGCTGGCCGGTCTGCACCTCCTGCTCTTTTACGAGTTCACAGGCATGGTCTATGGCATCTTCCAGAACCTGCGGATCAAATCCGGCAGTCCCATAACCTTCCATGATGGTATCGACATAGAAATCCGATGGCACTCCGAATTCATGCCCCGGCGTCATCACATACACCATGGCAGATACTGTCTTGCCATCCAGCTCCACATTCATCATCTGCTTGTCATAAAGAAACGGATACCCCTCGTATCGGTCAAGAGCGGCTTCGTCCATATCCCGTATCCTCCAGAGAAGAACAGGAACCGAGCTGCCTTCTTTTGGTTCGACCGTGGCCATTGCTCCCTTACGGGCGCCCCGGAACAGCAATTCATAATCCTTCAGTTCACTTTTTCCAACCACCTTTGCAGTCGGGCAGCGATGTGCCATCTGGGGCAGATTGAGATTGCTGCCATAGGCGATATAAAGTTTCGGTTTTCTACTCATCGATGCGATTCTCCTTTCCTACATCTGCATAGAGAAAGACGGGGATTCCTCGCTCCCTCCGGTTTCTCCTGGTATAACATCTGTGGTAACCATATCCTGTCTGTCAATGGAATTCTGCCGTTCCAGCCTTGCCATCTCCCGTTCCTTTTCTTTTTTCTGACGCAGCCGTTCCTTTTGTACCTCCGCCTGTGCCGGGTCCCGCCATGCGATACAGCCGGGAAGATTTTTCAGAAGATGCAGACGCGCTGTGGCAAATTCGTCTCCATTTAGGCCCAGGCGCAGAAGCCAGGTGCGGAACGTATATTTCTCATTGGTGGTCTGGGTTTTCCTGCGGCTGGCACAGCTTTGGTTCAACGCCTGTGCGCCGATTGCGAGACAGAACTGGATATACGCTTTGATTTTTCCTGCATGGAGTGTCCCATTGAAAAGTCGGAACTCAATCGTACCTTTCTGGAACACGGAATGCAGGTTCAGGCAGTGATACCGACTGCCATCGTAATGGTCGCTCCTGCGGCTCTCTCCGTCATACCAGATCCGTTCCACGCCATCCAGAGTCTTAGGCTTTTTCCGGTTCAGCTCATCCAGGAAACGCTGCTCCACCTTCTGGCAGTAGGAATGTTCACGCGCCACGGAAACCTGAAGGGCTTTATAGATCAGGTCCTCTTTGGCTGCCATGATGTTGGTGATGTTTCGAAGCGTCCGGGCATCAAACGGGGAGGCATCGATATGCACATGGATGCCGCATTTCTTATTGGTTATGGCCCCATGTTCTTTCAGTTTCCGGACAATCTCCTGAATGGAAACGATATCCTCATACCTGCAGATGGGACTAACCATCTCCGTCTGGTACTCATCGCCTACTGAAATAATCCGACCGTTTTCTTTCCGCTGCGGCGTGATACTGCTATCACTCATAAACTTCCATTGCCGGCCTTCCGGGTCTAACGCCGCGTAGGTATCATAATAAGTTCCCAGGTATTGGGAGCTGGTCCCGAAATATTGTGCCGTTACTTCCGCTGCTTTCTCACGTGTGATTCCCGTCATCTCAATTTCGATTCCAAACCGCTGCCCCTTCAGTTCCATCCCCCGTCACCTCCATTACCGGCCGCCGGCCTTTCCAAACAGCCTCGCCTTGTGTTCCGGTGCATGGACCATCAGGTTATACCGCTCATTGCCGCATTTATAAAGACACACGCCCCTTTGGGGATACCGGATCAGGTTGTATTCGCTTTCCTCTAACTGCAGCGTGTCCGTATAAAACTTGGCATCAATGCTGCCTGCATTGAACAAAAACTGATGGGTAGGGATGGAAAACAGCGGCTTCGTGTATTCCCTGACACCATCCAGGTTGAAATCCTCCAGGTTCTGGCTGGCAATGATGACCGCGGACTCTTTCTTCCGGACACGCTTCATAAAGTTGCGGATATATTCCACCGCTGTCAGGTTGGAAAGGAACAGATAAAACTCATCCAGGCTGGCCACAGTGTTCCCCTCGCTCAAGAGTTTATCGCTCATAAAGGACAGGATATTGAACAGCAATGCATCCTTCAGACTCTTGCTGGCCTGCAGAAGACCTTTCACACCGAAGGTAATAAGGCTGTCATCTGTGATGTTCGTATGGCCATTGAAGAACTTACTCTCCGCTCCCACACACATGGAGTTTAACCCCAGGAGAATGTTCTGGAGCATTTCTGCGGTATAAAGCTGGCGCCTGTTCTCATCATATTCCTTGTACTCCTGCTCAATCAGAGCGTAGAGATCAGACAGGATCGGGTATTCCGTGTCGGCCATCCGGTCAAAGGGGCTGTGATCGGTAATACCCCATTTCGTATAGAGCTTCTGGAGCATGATCTCAATCACATCAATCTCCCGGTCCGTAAAGTCCTTGTAACTTCGGAAAAAGTCCTTTAAAAAACTGATATGCTGAGACAGGCGGGAACGGATCCGGAAGGTCTGCGGCGCATCCAGATCCTCCGGGCTGTCGGACTCATTCCGTATTTTCGGGGCCAGCGGGTTGATGAGGAACTCCCCGCTCATCAGGTCAATAAAGCATCCGCCCAGGTTTTCGGTCAGATCTTCATACTCCATTTCCGGGTCCAGGCAGATTACCCGCATCCCGGATTCCCGCAAATTGGTCAGCAGAAGCTTTAACAGGTAGCTCTTTCCCTGTCCGCTGTTTCCTAAAATCAGGATACTGGCGGTTGTCTTATCATCGGCACGGCGGTTAAAATCCACCAGCACATTGCTCCCAAACTTATCCCGGCCAATGTAGAAACCATTAGGGTCGGTCTTGCCAGAATAGTTAAACGGGTACAGGTTGGCCACGCTGCTGGCTGGCAGCACCCGCTCAAACTGATCCCCAAACAGGTTCCAGCCCGTAGGCATTACGCACTGAAACCCCTGCTGCTGTCTGAGCATCAGCCGGTCCACATTTAGCTTTGCACGGATCAGCTCCGTAAGCACCTCCGTCTGGAGAAGTTTCAGCTGATCCAAGTCGTGGGCGCAAAGCTCCAGATACACGGCCGTGTGGAGGAGCGGTTCGCGGTTTCGGTGCATCTGTGTCACAATGGTCGCCACATCCTGCAGATTACTCTCCGCCAGCACCGTCTGCTGTAAGTCATTGGTATTGCTGCGGTCCATACGGTTTTTATTTGCCGCATTGCTGATGATCTTCCGTTCCTCCACCGGCGTCACATGGCGGGTGTAGATCCGAAGCGTTACCCCGTCCTTTTCTCCCAGATGGGACAGGATCGCCTGCTCGTCCGTCGCGGTTGGATACTCTCTAAGCGCCCACACACAGCGAAAGGTATTGCCGCAGATGAAATGGTCCGTTTCAAATTTGATGACCGATGGGGCAATCATATCTAGGAATTCCTGAATCCGCACATCGCCTTTCAGTTCAGAAACCTGGGCAGTTCTCGTTTTTCTCAAATGGACACCTCCTAAATTTAGGCACAAAAATACGCCGGTTTCTCCGACGCAGTTCTGTTTTCTTTCCTGTTGTTAATCGTCCGGGATAATCCAGCGTTCCCCATCGAAGTCCTCAAACTTCTCTGTGGTCACGTTCTGCTCATAGTACACGGCCAGTATCCGCTTGATGTCCTCTTTATCCGCTCTTTTAACGGAAAATCCCTGCTCCTTCAAGGACTTTTCAATTCGGGCCAGATAGGGGAACACCTCGGATTCTTTTTCTTCCTTCAGCCGGAGTAAAATGAGAAATTCACGGGCAGTCGCCATTTGTACCTGGATACGGTCCAGGTGCGTTAAGTCTCTTTCCAGGAGCTTTCGGACCACAGGGTTTTCCTCCTGTTCCATGCGGGAACGCAAAAACCGCTTATTGTCCTCAAAACTTTCCCGGCTGTTTAAGCACAGCATCTCAATCTCCGCCACGCCTTTTAACACCGTCATCAACGCGTAGATCCTTGCCCCTACGCTGGCCTCTGACAGCACGGAGATGTTGGTTGGTTTCACAATAAAATACACCAGCTCCCCGTGCCCATAGGTTATCAGGCTGTACTCCGTGATCTCCTTTGCCCCAATCAGTTGGCGGGTGGACGCCCGATGCGCCGCCTCCTGTTTCTCAGATTTCTTCTTTCTGTTCATGTTCTGTAAACCTCCACTCGTAGAGCTGCTGTCTGGTAAAAAAGTAAGCACAGGCATATCGGATGAAATCCAGGATACTGGTATCCTCAAAGCGGATCGTCAGAAAGGCATAAACCGCCGTCAAGACGATGGGCAGAAAAAGTCCTGCCTGTGTAAATGACAGGATGGATACCAACGCACACACCCCGATGACGCCGATGTCCCGAAGCTGCCAGAGCCACAGGGTTGCCCTGGATTTTAAGTTGTCCGGATAGATATACAAGGTTCCACCTCCAATAAATTTACCGCCGGCAGCGTAAGCCCTCCGGCGGTGTTAGACGAATTTCATTCTGCAGTTTCCTCATGCGGCTTTACTTTCTCCGCTTCACTTAAGGCTGTTTCGATCAGCCCGATCACAAAGTCTTTCTGGCTCTGTCCGGTCTGCTTTAAATATTCCTTGATCCTCATAAAAAGTTCCTCTGATACCTGGAATGCCAGTGTCCTTGTCCCGTTTGCCATTGCTTTTCCTCCTTCAAAATGTTCGTTCAGTACCATCTCGACATATTGGCTGAGATTGAGTGCCAGTTTTTCCTTTTCTTCCCCGACTTTCGTATATAACGATTCCGGGATCATGGCGCATAAATTTTTTCGGTTCTCCATGGATGTTCTCCTTTCCTTGATGTTACAAGCCAAGTATATCGGGAATGTTATGGAATAGCTATGACCATACCCAACAAGATTTTTCTCCAAAAGGAAGCAATACCAACAAGAGGATATCTCATGTTTCTTCTCTGATCTTCCGTAAAAAATAAGCGATTCCGCGCAGGACAAAGTCCACACATGGAATCGCCACACTGTTTCCAAGGGCTTTATATCTGGCACTGTCCGAAGCACCGGGGATATCTGTCCAGCCGTCCGGAAACCCCTGCAGCCGTTCACACTCCAGTGGAGTGAGACGCCGGATGCGCTTTCCCATCCGGACCGGATGGATGGAGTTTAAAGAAGTCCCACCCGAACCTGGCTGAAGTGTTCCGGAGATGTCCCCATTCTCATTTCCATTCCGGCAATCTACCCCGAAAACCTCCATTATCAGATCCGTTGCGTCCTTGTGCTGTCTGGCGCTCTGCGTTGCCACAACTTCATTTTCAATCAGTTCATCGCTCCGCTGTCTGCTGAACACCGCATGCCGGTCCATCCCCGTCAGGGTGTAACTGATATCCGGCTGACATCCCAGTCCATTTCCACCGTTCTTATCCTGCCGGTCAATGATATTTCCCGCAATACAGTAGCTCTCTGGCTGGTCTGCAACCAGTGGGACATTATTACCGCCAGTCCCATAGCGTGCAGACATGGTCGGTGCAACTCCATGAGGGCCGGTATAGCGCGCATCAATCCCATGGTTCTCAAACAGTACCGGCTGATTATTTCCGCTGGAGCCAGCCGCTCCTGTAATCGTCGGGCAAATCCCCTCGCCAATCTCTGCCCCGCCCTGTTGTGTTGCCATAATAAGCGGCTGATGCCCATGCTCCTGTGCCCGCAGCGTCCCAGACACATCCTCCGATGTATCCATCTGACTGCCTCCCTGGTCATTCAGACAAAGAACAGACGGGGCTTGTCCTGTTTTAATCGTCGGGGAACACTCTGTCTGAAGCCCAATTCCCCTTGCCTCGGAACTGGCATTACCACAAAATCCTGCTGTAAGCACACAGGGGTAACCTTGCCCAGCCTGACCGCCGCCCTCAGTCAAAGCCGCATGGGTTTCTGTCATTAAAAAACATTCCCCATTTCCTTTGGTGACAACTCCTGCCGCCTGTACCGCCTGTCCGGACACCAATGGCGGATGGTTTCCCATTCCCGCCTGGAAAGTCGCCGTCATATCCTCTGTCACATCCATTGGGCTGCCGCCCTGGTTATTTAAACACAGGAGTTGCTGTTTTCCCTTTTGTTCTGTCCTCTGCAGTTCTGGGGAAATCATACAAGCCCCGCCTGCCACATCAGCGCCTCTTTCAGCTGCTCCGGCAACTCCTTCCCTCTGGCCTTTGCCCTCCGCAGAATCCCCAAACAGGCTTTCCTGCTTAAATAATATCTGGGGTGCGGTGAGTCCTCCAAAATCTGCGACAAGGAAGATACGACGGCGGCGCTGGGCGACTCCCCAGAACTGAGCATCCAGGACTCTCCAAGCCAAGCTGAATTCAGTTCCCAGAATGGCAGCCCCAGCAGGTTCCCAGCGCCCGGAGTCAGGTCGAGGCACATGACAGGTATCGTCCTTGATACGGACGATCTCCTCGATAACCGCACGGAAGTCCTCTCCATTTGCGGAGCTGAAGGCTCCCGGCACATTTTCCCAAACGAGGTATCGAGGTCTGCTAAGGTGATCTGGTATCCCTCGTCCGGCATCTGCATTTCTCATCTCCTTTACAATACGCACCTGATCCATGAACAGACCGGAGCGTTCTCCCGCAAGGCCGCGCCGCTGTCCAGCAACAGATAGATCCTGACAGGGGCTTCCCCCGCAGATCACATCCACAGGCGGGAGCCTGCTTCCGTCCAGTTTTGTGATATCCCCCACATGGATCATATCCGGGAATCGGATTTGTGTTACTTTGATTGGGAAAGGTTCGATCTCACTTGCCCAAAGCGGCGTAATCCCATTGTGGATACCGGCCAGAGGAAATCCTCCAATCCCATCAAACAGACTCCCCAGGGTCAGCATCCTCTAAGCTCCATTCCAAAGAAACTCTGTTCCGGTCCTTCCTCCAGCCAGGAGACCAACTCCTGACCACTGATTCGCTGCACCGGAATGCCCAACTGCTCTGCCGCTTCCAATTCTCTCTGCATCTCAGAGGACATGCGGTCCCCAAACAGCCACAGTTCATCGCAGGCTTCTAACACCCGGATCCCCATCTGCATTCCAGCCTCCCGTTCCTCCACAGAACCGTCATCCAAAAACTGCGGATACATCAAATGCACCGCAATCGGGACAGTTCCCTGCGCCATCGCATACCGGCAGGCATTCTGTGCCGTTTGGATGTTTTCCAGCACATCCCCCGCATATGGGGATGCGATATATACCAGCTTCTTTTCTGACATTGTTTCCCCTCCTATCTCGCTACAGTCTGTACAATGGTCCGGGTCAGATTGACCGCCCCTTGTGCCGCATAAACCGCTCCCATCACATTGGCTCTGGTCCCTGTATCCAGTCCGAACTGTCCGGCAATCCGCGGGACTTCTCCGGCCGACAGCATGAGTCCCAGCCCTAAAAGCGCGTGGTCTTTGACTACCATCAGTCCGGCAATCAGGATCGTTGCCTGCAGGAACGTAGTCAGACACAGGCCAATGACCTGCTTGCACCAGCCAACGAAGCCATCAATGTAACCTCTTGGAATACTGAACATATAGAGGCTTCCAACTGTGATCTGGATCAGCAGAATACCGCCGCGCTTTAAGTTGGCAAAGAACACCTTGATGACTGCATATCCCATTAGGATCAGGATAAAAATCATTAAGATTGGACTTGTGATGCTGTTTAGGCCCCCGAAGATTTCCGCCTGTACTGCATCTTCCCAGGTTCCCGCATCCTGCAGGGAGGTAATGATATTTAGGGCAACCGTCCCAAAACCATCGCCAAGCCCGGTAATCTCCGCAGTAAAACTCCCCTGCAGGGACACGCAGAACTTATACAGCTCCACCGGGACTACCGTAAACAGGCTGACTGCCATAAACCCCTTGATGGCGTTGATTGCTGTTTCCCGGATACTCCCCCGCCCGTTCTGACTTTCGATTCCACACTCAAATCCGGCCACCACAAGCCCCGTGACATACAGCGCCCAGGCCAGATAGGAAAAGAACAGCACGATGGATTGTACCCAGGACATTTCAAAAAGCTCCGCACCCATGTTGCCCATCTGCATAAAAAAATCACCGAGAAACCCTACGAGCTGCCCGTAGATCCAGTCCACAATCTGCCCCAATACGGTATCGGCAACAAAATCCCATATGAACACGCCTTATCCATGCCTCCTTTCACTCGGGTGTCAGCAGAAATAGCCTTACCCCTCATCACATAGATGGACCGTTAAGTGCCGGCGGTTCCAAGGCTTCATCCTCCTGCCCCATTTCCCAATCTGCCAAAGCCCCGAATGCTTCGTCATATTGCTCATAGGTAACTTTCCTGGATTCCCCAGACAGTTCCAGAACTGCGGATGCAATCTTCCTGGTAATCGGATCTTGTCCCTCTTTCATCAGAGCTTTTACTGCATCCTCCGATAATTCACGTTTGATACCCATGCCGAATCCAGCAACCCTTACCTCAATCTCGGACTTCCCTTCCGGCAAACTCCCCGCATCGTATATGGGATACGGCTCAAACAGGAGCAATAGGCTAATCTTAGACGCCTGGGGAACTGTGACGCCGATTCCGCCGGGACCCGGACCAATCACACATATCCCATCAGTCCGGTCAAAGATTTCCTTCCCCAATGACAAAATAGGATTGGCTTCTATCAGTTCTTTTCTGTCCATGTATCCTCCTTCAACACATTTTCTGCCCGGGCTGCAGTTCTTCCGCAGGCTCCTGAAACACTTCCAGGTATGTCCGCACCGCACTGACTGCCTGCTGGTAGTCCGTTTTCGTTGGCTGATACACATACCAGTCCACATCTGCACCGTCACACCAGATATATGGAAAAATACCTTCGCGGAAGTTGGGGTTACGCACCATTTTCCTTCCCCATAAATCCGCAAATTTCAACACCATACTGTCAATGACGCCTTCATTCCGGTTTAAAAGTGTGACCTTGAGACGGTCGTAACGATCCGCAAACATTCCCGTCTTGAAATATATTTTTACGCGGATCTGATCCGTCAGCCTGCCATAGCAGACATTCCCTACAAATTTTGCATTCAGGAATACCGCATCGTGATCAAACATCCGGCGAAGTTCCTGTTCAAACTTTGTCATTGCCCTCTCCTTTCTCATCCCATCTGCGGACCATTGGCCCGCGCTGCCTGCACTTCCATCCTTTGTTCTGCCGTCCTGATCAACTGGATTACAGGCTCCGAACTGCACAGCAGCTGATCCATACGTCCGATCAGCTGCTCCATATGCGTCTGCCAGCCAAACCAGTCTTTTTCGTCAAACCATCCGCCCCGCGGCTGACCTTCCTTTGCCTGGAATTCGGCGATGATACGACTGTGACGCAGGGTAGCCGACAGGTATTTTTTGATCCATTGGATGGATTCCCTGTCTGCTGTAAAAGAGGTTATCGAGGCAAATTTCTTCTCTTGTGCCAGCTGTGGATCATCATAATCCAGCCTCTCCAGATTCTGGTCCATAAATTTTACCATCAATTCAGCAAGCGCCATCGGGCTGGTATGGCTATGCCCCTCCGCTGGATCCGGCGGGGAACACCATTCATCGCTCTGCAAAAGAGCAAGCATCGTTTTTAATTCCAGTTTTCCATCTGCAGGCAGATTCTGCCGGATGGTGCCCACAGCATCCAGCCCTTCGTCAGACTCAAAAGCCCGAATTCCCCAACATCCCATTGTCTGCCTCCTTTACATCCCAAGAATCTGCCACACATACATAGGTGCAGTCAGGGTAAAGACCAGGCAGGCAAACAGGATTGCTGGGCCTGCCCATTCAAACTGCCCGTGCTTGCGGTAGTCAAAATATGCCGTCCCCAGTTTGCCAAAAAAGAACACGGCAAGGATCAGATCGATGGCAGGAAACACCACGTTGTTAACCACCGTCTTGATCTGTTCTGATGCCGTCTTCCAGGTTCCCTCAATCGCTCCCGCCACATCGCCAGACGCTGCATATGCGGGAACACAGAACACACATGCTGCCAGTGCTGCAGCGAGGAAAAGCAGGATTCTTCTTTTTACTTTCATCTAATTTCTCCCTTCCTGTGGAAATAAAAAACTGCAAGACCGCCAATCGCCCTGCAGTTTCTTTTCTGCTATTAGTCTGGATTCTGAGGCGCGATATGCCAGTCGCTCCAGAGGTTGCCGTCAATCCGCAGCGAATCTGTCAGATTTATGGAAAGCATTCCCGCCGGCGTCCAGCAGTCCATTAACCTTGTGTAGGCAATGTAGCTCCCATCCGGATACCATATGGGTGTGAAATGGGTGCGCCGGTTGTAGGTGCTGTACGGGTTTTCCTGAAATTCATGGGTCATGTGATACCCATTTCCCATCCGCTCCAAAAGCCGCCAGAAATTCTGGTACTGAAATTCCGGGAAATAAGTCACTGCGTTCTGTGCCGGGGTTACCGCGGAGCTTTGGTTTGTACTCACATGAGTAGTTACCTTTTCCTGAATCCCATACCCGGATTTCATGGTGCTGTCATTCGCTGTCGGCGCTTTTTCATCCGGCGTGATGTCCATGGACGCAGTCAGGCTCGCGGAGTACCGGTCAAGATCAAACTCCCACCAGCCGTGGTCGCACCAATACCCATCATCATCGTCATCACCGCTGTGCCATACCCAGTGTTCCTGCCACCACGGCCTCCAGACTCCCCAGCTGGCTGTGATCTTTTCTTCCTGTGTGGGAATCTCCGGCCGGCTGAAGCTGTCGTTCCGGTCATCTGCATTGGGATCCGGTGGCGGGTTCTCATTAAGATCCACGATGTTTACCTGGATGGTTCCATCTGCTACGGAGCCGCCGCCATGCACCCTTACGGTGATGGTCATGGTCTGCGGTTCCTCCGGCGTCGTCCAGCGAATCCAGGCCAGCTGACTGTCGCCCGATGGGTAGTAAACATTGTTGACGCGGTAAGTACGGCCTCCTACGTGAAAGGTAACGGAAACCGGGTGATCCGGGTCGCTCTGCCCGCCACTGACATCCACCGCTGTAATCACCTCCGTATTCGTCCGGTACTCGTAATCAAACTCCGTTACTTCTACTTCCTCCGGGGGCATATCGTTAAACCGAACGATCCCAAGTCCCAGGGAACTTTTGATTTCACTGTTGGATCGTACTCCGGTTGTCGGTCCGCCCCAGGCTGGATAGCCAAGATCCGATGTTTCCAGGAACATGGAAAGCGGCAGGTTCTGGAATGCAACCGTAGGGAGAACCGCACGCATCCCGCCGCTTAATACTTCATCATACAGCGCCGCTTCTGTTGCAGTCACTGCAATCAGGTTTCCCTGGAATCTTACAAAGCTGATCGGTTCAATAAACAATCGGTACTCTCCGTTAATAAGCGTATCAAAATCCATGCCGGTTAAACCCGCAATGCTCCGGATGACCTGCTCATCAGTAAAATAGCTTTTGATGGCTTCTATATTGGCCTGTCCGAGACTTTTGGAGCTGATGATCCGCGGAAGCGCCTGGGCAGGATTCACATATTCATACGCACCCGTATTTACAGCCAAGGCAGTTCCGTTGTTGTAGGATACTTTGCAGACCTTTCCAAAAGAATACACGATGGACGGCCGCTTATTGGTCAGGTCAATGGGCCGGGTTACCGGCTCCCGGCTCTCCGCCCGGATTACCGTGACCCGCACCCCCTCATTTCCGGGCGTCCAGGAGTTCTGGCTGGTTCCCTGCCCCATGCTTCCGCCGCCTCCATCCAGGTTCCCCTCCCCGACGGCATAGACAGGAAACGCGAACAGCAGAACGATAAGACAGGACAGAACCAAAGAAATACTGATTTTCTGTTTCAAGAAGGCTCCTTTCCATGAAAAAAACACCGCCTGCTGGCAGTGTTCTTTCATTACGTCTGTTATACGGCCCTTTCTAAAGATCAATCCATGACCCCGATCTTATTGCCGTTCTCATACATATCATCTGCTGTTGTGCCGGATCCGCCTCCGCCCTGGTTCTCTACCCATCCGAATCCCGGAACATAGATCTGTCCGTTCTGGGTATCGCCTGCCTGCGGTTCTCCAACTGCAGGAGTTGTCTCAGGAGGAGTTATGACTTCTTCATGCTCTACCGGTACGGGCGGTGTTTCCACCTTGGTTCCATCCGGTTTCTGAGTCGGGTCCGTTAAGATTTCCTCGCTGGGTACCTCCGGTTTCGTCACATCCGGCTGGATGCTCTGTTCCGTCTGATCCGTCTGGGCCGGACGGCTGTCCACCGGCTGAGTGCCCTCCTCTTTTTTTACGGCTGTACTGGTTTCTGTTTTTATGACCAGTTTCTCATCCTCACCAGGTTCCTCTTTCTGAACATCGGAAGGATTCACAACGATTTCTGTTACAGCAGAGCTTTCCTCCGGAGGCGCATCTTCCCCGGCAGGCGCGTTTCCAAACTGCAGGCTGATGGCTGCGATCAGTCCAATGCAGATCACGGCTCCACCTCCGATTGCAAGGTATCTTTTTGTCTTTTCTGTCAGTTTCATCTCATCGACCTCCTTTGAACATAACGGCCTTCTTTGTTATGTCACAACATACTACATCTTTTCTCACAAGTCTATCTTTTTCCCTGTTTCTTCCCGAAATTTTAAAATACTTCGATATATCCCGCCTGTACTTTCATCGTGATGAACATGGACGGAAGTATCCTGCCGCCAAAACGCACCGGCACTTCCAGACGGATCAGAGCATCCGCCTCAAACCGCTGTGCATGTTCCGGGTCCGACGGAGCAAGCGGTGCGTTGCGGAGCGTTACCTCCAGACGGTCAATCGTAAACTCCATAGCAGTCCCCGCATCGTTCCCATACTTCACATGACGCCCGCCGCGCAGAGTTGTACCGAGAGTCTCATCCAGATAGCGATAAATGTTGCCTTCATCCAGGGTTTCTTCCCAGTCCCCATCTCCGAAAGGCAGATAGCTTCCGGAATATCCTTCCCGCACACCATGGTAAACACCAGCATAATTATCATTTACTGTCGAGATGATTGCGTCCTCCACCGCATCCCTGACTCCTACCGCAATGACCTGCAGGCGGAAATATTCACTGATGCCGCACAATAGGATGATCAACGCCAATACAATCCCTATGGTCATGGGAAAGGATGCGGCACGGTCACTTTTTAAAATCTGCCCGATTCGTTTCCCCAATTACGCCACCTCACTTCCAGTATACTTCCGACTTTCCGGCCGCCTGGGAGCGCAGGGTAATGGGGAAAGATGCAAAATCCCCAAACAGGCCGATATTGGTTTCCATCGTCAAGGTTACGCTCACTTCATGATTCAGCTGGATCCGTCCGCTGTCAGACCATTCAATACGGGGACTTAGGCCCGTCTGCTCAGATAGAACCGCCGCGCGGCGGCTGGTTTCCGAACCAACCCGTCCGGAAATTTCCGCTTCCCGGACTAATTCCGTGGCAAAGGTATCTAACTGCTGTTTCTGGATAAACACCGGCAGCACCCGCATAGCCAGAGCCAGGACGATGACCGCGCACAACACCAGAACGATGACATCCACATAACCTTCCCCACGTTTTTCTCTCCATAACGTGCAAAGTTTCTTTTTCACGATCCCCCTCCTTAAAACATCCCGCCAAGGCTCTGGATGGCCACATAGCAGATGATTGCAAGATAGGTCAGCAGGAAGCACATCAGCATGGCAAAGGAGAATACGCGGATCTTCGGCGGGATTTTCTGGGCCTGGGCCTTTAACCGCTGCAGTTCAATCTGCTTGAAATCGTGAGCCAGCATCTGAAAATAGACGGCGCTGTCATCGCCGCGCAGCACTCCAATCAGTCCCCGTACCACATCGGACAACATGGGAGAATTGAGCCGTGCTTCAAATCGTGTCAAAGCCGCCTCATAGTTTGAGGAGCGCATGTCCGCCAGCAGGATATCCAGCTCCCCGGTCAGGGCCGGCCCTGCGTTCATCTTGAACCGTTCCAACATCCCGATCACGTTGCGGCTGGCTTTCAGTTCCTGCTCAATGGTGGCCACCATCCTTGGCAGCTCTCCCTCTATTTCCTCCCGCTTTGCTTTCATCTTTTCGTCTGCTTTCTGCGTCTCCTTAAAATAAAGGAGTACCGCTAAGATGGCTACGATTGGCGACAAAAGAGGCAGCAGAAACACACACGGGATAATCCCCAAAAGGACAGCTCCGGCTTTCGTTAACGCATACGCGAGGTAAACCTCCGGTGTCACATTCATTCCACTGGCCTTTAGCACATTTGCCATCCGGCCCCGCTTATATTCATCAATCCGGATATACTTTGCCAGCCATACCGCCACCGTCATCAGACTGGTTTCCAAAGTCTTAGCCGTTTTCCGCTCCTGCCGGACGGTCCCCAACATGGCACTGGCTGCTCCGATGGTCGGCAGGCGCAAGACTGCGGCTGACAGAAAGAACATTCCCAGGGCAAGAAAGGTTCCAAAGAAAAACAGTAATCCCATCATCCGGCTCACCTCCTGTACTCAATGGGACGGGTCAGCTTTACCACAAACCCTGCTGATACAAAGATCACTGCAGCGGTCACGGACAGGATGATCTGTCCCAGAGGCGTGTGCATCAGCACATTGTACCAGTCCTTGTTTAATAGATACATGAGCGGGATATTGCCGATCACAAAGATTACCATGATCAGGAACTCCTTTCTCGGCTCCGCAATCAGGTATTCCAGTTCGGCATTGACATTCCGCATATCGGAGAGTTTCGCTACGATTGGGGTCAGGGTCGTCTTTAAGCTCCGGTCATGCTGGCAGTCACTCAACGCATCACACCACTCCTGGAACACCTCATTGTCGATCTGCCCCCGCATGGCGCGTAAGCCCGCCTCCACATCGGGATTAACCAGCTTAATCTGCAGAAGAAAGCTCTGGAACACCTTTGATACCGGCGGATTTAAATAGACGATATTTTCCTCCACTGCCGTTACGATGTCCTCTGTCCGCAGATAGGCAGTGGTGATCACGGAAAGCGCCGTTTCCAGTTCTGCCGATACATCCCGTTTATAGTGGCTGGCCGTCAGCTTCACATACCAGAAAGGCAGGAACAAAAAACCCACTGCCATGACCGGGGCCAGAAAGAAGTTTCCCAGTAAGATTGCGATGGAACCTCCCGCGCAGAACAGCGCCAGCGATATGGCGCAGATGACCGAGAAGCGGTTTCCTCTCCCGGTCATTTTAAGGACCTCCTGTGCCTCTAAAATCTCCCGGCGCAAAACACCTGCCTTTTTCCTTCCTGACGATTCCTTGATATCCTCACGGATGCTTTTTTTCGGGCGCATCAGGAACGCAAACAGGCCGTCCGTAAATTCTACCGGTTTCATCCCCAATAGCAAGAACGCCCCTACGATCATTCCCGCACAGGCTAAGAGCTGGATCGCTGTCATACGGCTTTCGCCTCCTTCCTTTCTTCTGAATTTCCCAATAGCCTTGTGAGCATCTCCTGGGGCATCCCGTTTTCCATGAACCTGCGGGCAAGGCTTTCGGAAATCCCATTGACCTGCTTATGGCTTCCGGTAATAAGGAATCTTCCATTCTCCACCCGGTTCTCCGTAATCTGGTACTGGAACAGTGGCCGGAACACCCTCCCGCCATCCGGTTTTATCTCGCACTCCATGATTTCCATCAGACGTCGTTCCTTGTTTTCCAGCTGCTTGCAGAATGCCACAATCGGGTATGCTTCGGTCACAAATCCCATCAGGGTCTCATCGCTCATATCCACTGCCCGTTTGCACAGGGACACCATTCTCCGGTAAGTGGCATCACAGCTCATGGAGTGGATGGTGGTTACCACGGCTACGCCGGTACGGGCTGCCTCCTGCGCCGCATTTGCCTCCGGTCCCCGCATCTCTCCAACCACGATAATGTCCGGGTTAAATCGGAGCGCCATATCAAGCAGGGCAATCTGGTCTACCCGCTGGCGTTCATTCTCGCTGTCACGGGTCAGGGTATGGATCACGGAATTGACAACCTTGCCGTCTTTCCTGCGCACCAACGCCAGCTCTCTGGAACCATTCTCAATACTGTAAATCCGTTTGCTGTCCGGAATGGTAGTCAAAAGCCAGCCAAGCAGGGTAGTTTTTCCGGAGCTGGTCGCGCCTGCCACGCACACAGAAATTCCGTAGCGGATGCATTTGGAAAGGAAATCCAGCATCTCATCCGTCGCCGTGCCTCCCCGGATGAAATCCTCTTTCTTCATGCTCTGGGGATTGACGATTCGGATGGAGGCCGCGACTCCTACGTCCTCATCCACGATGGGCGTTTTTAACACAGCAATCCGGATATTTTTACTGAGATGCCCCAAGACACTGGGACTGGCATCATCCAACACCATACCGGATACATGCAGCATACGCCGGACTACGTTGATGGCATGCTCCGGGCTGTCAAAGTGTTCGTCCAGTTTTTTTGTCACGCCGCCGGAAAACTGCACCTCGACATCATCCCAGGCATTCACATCGATTTCTTCAATCCCTTCTCCGTAGATATATTTGGTCAGGAAACCAAACTCTGCCATTTCGGAATAAATCGCATCGATCAGTTCATCCATGGTCATTCCATTGACGACAATGCGGTGATCCTGAATATATTTCCCGGCAAAACGGCGGATCTGGGATTTGGCATCCCCGCTTCCCTCCGCCGTCACAAGGCTGCTGTACTCCTTGGAGAGATAGCCTTGCACCTCACGAAGCACATCGGAAAACTCACGGCTTTCTTCCCCGGAAGAAAAGAACAGGTCATGGGTACGCAACGGACGGTCCGGCCGCCTGGGAGGATGGTATTCATCATCTTCTCCGGATACCTCCTGCAGCGTCTCCGGCTCTGATGGCTCCGGCCTTTTCGTCCTATCTTCTGGACTTCCATCGGTATCTTCATCGAGGTCATACAAAGATTCCGACGGTTCCGGAGCCTGTCCGGATGCCTGTTCCTCCGAAAGCATTTCTTCCCGAACATCTCCGCCAGAACCCGCATAGAATGCGGATCTGCTCCGTCTTTCTCCTAACATCCGAACACCTCCTTTGTGATGGATTCGATGGATTTCCGGAATCCCCGGCTTTCTTTTAAGCCCAGTTCCTTTAGGAGATTCCCCTCCAGTACCTGGGAAAACACTTCTTCTGAATGGGGGATTTGAAACGCCACACTTCCCAGCACCTGTTCAATATGGCCGCTGGCCTCATTCGGGCGGACATTGCTGGCAATCTTATACTGCTTTTCCGCATCCCATTTATTCTCCCGCAAAAGGGGCAGCTGGCTGGACAGATAGCTGATGGACTTTAAGTCACAATTGACCAGCCGCAATACTGCATCGGATTCCATAAGTGCGATGGCCGACAGGATATCGTTTGCGATATAACTGCCGCAGTCAATCACGATATAAGGGGCAATCCCCCGCAGGCAGGAAAGCAGTTCTTCCGCCTGGGTACGCTCATAAGGCGGATAGGTGTACTCGTTCTCTCCCTTTCGCATCCCAAGGATTGTCAGGTGGCGGAACCGCTTATGGGTCATGCAGTTATGCCGTACCAGGGATTCCGTAACATGAGCCGCCGCCAGAACACTTCCCAGGGAATGTTCTTCCTCCAGATCCGCCGGCGGGCAGATGCAGGGAAGCATCGGCGTGTTCATATCACACAGCAGAAGCGCCACATCCCGTTTCTGCCTCGCAAGGTGTTCTGCCAGCTTAACGGCCACCGTGGTCTTACCGGAACCGGGACTTCCCCAAATGGCTAACATCTGGTTCTCCGTCTCCTGTCCCCAGTCGGATTCTTCCTCGCCTGAGCCGCGGGTAAATATGCTTCTTTTTAAGAAGTTCAATGCTTATTCCACCCCACTTTCTGTGGATGCACCTTCCGAAACAGAATCTTCCACTCCCCCTGTTCCCTCGAAAGTGCCTCCAGTTCTCTCAGAATCTTCTGTGCCTTCTGCCGTTTCATCCTCCGGTGCATAAAGCTCTGACAAAACCGTTTCCTGTGCCGCAATGAATTCTGCAGCCTGTTTCTGCTCGCCGCGGAACACCAGAGAAAGATGAATATCGCCATCCGCTTCCAGCTCCGCAAGAATCATGGACTGCTCCGGGGTAACTAACAGCGTGACCGTATCCGGAAGCTCCCGATTCTCTCCGTCCTCACTCCGTTCCCCGGTATTGGCATCTGCTCCGCTGTTTGCGGTAACCGCGATAACTTCCACATACTGCAGTTCCGGCGGAATGACGGTGACTCCCTGCTTTTTGAAATCCGGCGCAATCACAGAGACAATATCGCCGCTCTGAAGTTTTCCGGAAAGCCCGTTTGCAAAGGATTTGAGCGATACGGAAATCGCCTGCTTCTCCCCATTCAGGTTATAAAGATAGGCGTTTTCTGCCGCCGGTTCTTCTGCAATCTTCGATGCGATGATATAGTCCCCTGGCGCCAGATCTGCTGAGGCAAACTTTCCAATGGCAGTGTCTGTATTCTTTACCACATCTTCCGGCAGGTTATAGGCACCCACTTCCACAGACTTTACCATGTCCGGCGTGATTTCCTCTCCGAGCCGGATTTCTTTTACCACCCGGACAATCTCCGTTTTTTCACTGATGGTCTGGTTAAACAGCGGCGTAACCGCAAAGCAGATGATCAGGGAAAGCACAATGCAGGCCACGCCGATCACTACCCTATTCTTCAAAAAGTTCATAACGCAATCCTCCTATAAAAAGTGCGGCGGGCCTCTGATTTTCGCCCGCCTGGTCCGTTTATCTGGATATCCATCTTTTCCGGCGGTGCAGGACCGTCACAAGAACAGCAACCGGTACCACCGTGCAGACCGCAAGCATGATCTTTTTCTTCATCGAACCATTCCTCCCATTTTCATAAAATAAGCACAGGCACATCCAACTGCCAGAAACGGCCCTACGGGAAACGGGGAATTTTCCGTTTTCCCATGAAGCCGCCTAAAAGCAAGGATTCCTGTCCCATACACAATAAACCCTGCAAGCCCAATCATGGAGGCTGTAAGGGATGCGGGAAGCCCCAGTACCAGCCCGGTACTTCCCGCCAGTTTCACATCCCCGCCGCCAATCCCATCATCCTGTTTACCGCAAAGGGCTACCAGCAGATAGGGAACCATACACAGGATCCCTGCCAGATGCTCTGGTGAAAAATCCAAAAATACCAACGCTGCAATCCCTGCCTGCAGGACATCCGGAATCTTCCGGTACCGGATATCCCATAGAGATACGGCGGTTAACAGAGCCAGAAACAGGATGCCCTGCACGAGCTGCAAAAAAAATGCCGGATCAGCCGGCATAGTCAAACATTTCTTCCACACGCTCTACCAAGGTTGGAAGAACCGTGTCATTAAACAGAGCATAAAGGCCAGCCAAAAGCAGGGCGCCCAGCACAACGGCGATCAGGATTTTTACAGCGGTATCCACGTAGCCCTCGCCGGACGGTTCCATAAATTTCCGTTTTGCCTGCAGAGCCTTAACGGTAACCGTAGTGCGGATCTTCATCATCGTATTTCTCATCTTCATCATTTTCAATTCCTCCATATTGTTTCATTTTTGTGTGTTTACATCCCGGACATCTGCGGTCCGGCCTGCGCCGGTTCCGGCTGTGCGGGCGCTGCCTGGGGTGTTGGTGCCGCCTGCGCCATGGCAAGGGTCTGATGGTAGGTGTCCAAAACAGCACTGTATAACTGGCTTCTGAATTCCGCCGTCACAGGAAAACAGATATCCTTATAGCCATCCTGCGTCTTGCGGCTTGGCATGGCCACGAACAGGCCGTCTTTACCTCCCTCGACAACTTTGATTCCCCGGACGCCAAAGCATCCGTCGATGGTTGCGGATGCGTAGGCTCTGATCCCACCGGTTGCTCCGGGTGGATACATGGATGTGATGCGAATGTCTAAATCGGGCATAATGGTTCCTCCTTTTCTTCTGCTTTTTCATTTGACTGGTTCCCTTTCTGCATCTATCGCAAAAGCAGACGTTGATTGTCTGCTAAAGCTGCATGGTATGGGTAAATGTTTGGCCCGCCGGCTTAAAGTCGATTTGCTTAAATCCAATACGATCCACATAGTGGAAGGTACTTCCCTGTTCATCATAAAGCTCCAGCACATCACTCATGGACAGGGAATGCCCTGTAAAACTCTCCGGCAACTCCGTGTTGAATTTCGTATAAAGAGCCTCCAAGTCATTGGTCTGTGCCGCGCCGTCATAGACTACTTGGTAGTTCTCGCTATTCGGAGGCCCGAACTCCCGGTTCATTTCTTCGTATCCAATAAACTTCATATGGATATCGACCTCCGGTTTCAGCTGCCATACCCGCACATTTTTTAGCGCTGTCTGATGGATGTCTGCATCTTTCGGCGCGTTCATTAGTCGGTCGTAGATCCCGTCCATCCAACGGACATCCTGGATATTCCGCTGTTTATTCAGGAAATCCGTCAGTTCCGGTCCCTGAAACATAGGGTCTGCTGTTGCACATCCACCTGTAACCTGACCTGCACGGCTGCCATAATACATGATGATGCCGTTTTCAATATAAATCGTTTTCATTTTCCTCATCTCCCCTTATGTCATAGCCATCCCTCCACCCGGTTCCTGTCCCTCAAGATATTCCCGCAAGGTCTGTTCATCCGGAAACACCAGCTTTCCCTCTACGATTTCCATAACCGCAAAATCATCACGGTCGCAGATTAAGACCCGGTGCTGATAGTCTTTCTGCATCTCTACATAGCATTTGACTTCCTCCGGGCTGCACAGCCACACACCGGCGGCGTACCTGCCATCCGGAAGAAAACTGTAACCGGAATACTCCGGTGTATTGGATGCCAAATCTGCAGCTCCGAAAGGCCGGATCTGAGAAAGCTGAAGCTTGGCATCCTCTGGCAAAAGTTCCGGTTTTAAGATACCGGCCACTTCGCTACGGCTGCACCGGCAACGCTCCCCATCCGACAAGGAAACCAGAAAGACAGCCCCCGGCCCGGTTCCATGGGCTGCACCATCGCCGCCCATGCAAAAGAAAAGCTGACCATGTCTCCAAACAGGCAGCGCCTGATCCTTTAAAAGCACCACTTTATTTATGATGGGAATCCTTGGCCTTATGTCACTGCAGTCCTCAAGCCGGAATGCTCTCATGAGTTACCCCTCCTTTTTCTGGAGCAGGGCACTTAATTCCCCAATTAACTCCACCCGGACAGTATCCGGCATAGATTTAAATGCGGCACGGACATAGGCTTCCATGGCTTCCGGAGACTGGTCTCCGGCCTCCACCACATCGACCTTCCGCACAGTGACTTTCCCGTCTGCAAGGCCCAGACGCACAATATCCCCATACTCCAGCTTGGCAGCGTCCCGCAGACTTTTAGGAATCAGCACACGGCCTTTTCCATCCATCAGTTTATAAATTGGTTTATTTTTCAACATATCCTCCTTCCTCCAGAGCCTGCTTTACATCTTCATAGGGAATATCAAGCTCCTTTAAAAGTTCCAGAAGCGAAGCCATATCTGCCAGAGCAGCGACTCGCTCTGTTTCTTTTCTCTTTTCTGCTGCTTTCATACCGCCCTGCTTTCTGACGGTTCCTCCCGGACAACCACATATCCCTCTCCGTCATCTGCCTCTCCATAGAGGCCAAAAAGTTTAAGCTGCTGAGGCTGCGACCGTTCCCGTTCCCCAGGGTCATAGTTCGTGATCAGAACCTCCGGATACTCACAGCCGCCGTCATACCGCTGTGCCAGGTTATTCAGCCGGGTTACCGCGGTAATGGTGTATCCGGCATATAGCTCTCTAATGAAACAGCAGTCATTATAGCTGACCATCCACTTCCCTTTACAGCCTGCCAAGGTATCCCTAAGCCGCGTATGATCCTCCTTCCGGAATACCACCTCGTAATGCCCTTCTGTTTCAAAGTAGGGTGGGTCACAATAGAAAAAGGCGCTTTCCCGGTCATACTGCCGGATCAGCGCCTCAAAATCTTTATTCTCGATGACTGTATCAGAAAGCCTCCTAGATGCCTGCCAGATTGCGTCAAAACACCGCCGCACATCAAAGGGCTGACAGCTAAACGATGTACAGCCGCTTCCATAGCTGTACCGAATGAGTTTGAAAAAAGCCGCCGCCCGTTTAACATCCGTGACTTCCGCATTCTCCAGCAGAATCTGACGGATTTCCTCAAAATCCGGCGGCGGCAGATACCGCTCTGCCAGATCCAGTTCTTCTTTCAGAAAGCGGAGATCAAACTCCTGCTTATCCACAAATTTCCGGATGACCGTAAATTCATCCCTGCTGTTGATTGGCAGAAACCCAAGCTCCCGCAAAAAAGAACCCGTGCGGTTCTTTACACAGTAAAACAGGTTGGCCAGATTGGAATTATAGTCGTTGTAGACCTCCATGCATTTCCTGTCCGGAGGTTTCCCGAAAAGCACCCATCCGCCTCCGCCAAATACCTCAATGTACCGGTCGAATTTAGCCGGGAACATCGTATAGATCAGCTTCCGCAGGGCTTTCTTTCCGCCAACCCATGAAATAAAGCTGTTGATGCAGCATCACTCCCTTCCTGCAACAATATTCATGGCTGCATAGTCATTCCTTCTGTCTGCGTGGAATCTGTCTGACTATACTTTAATACAAATGGATTCTCATTGCGTATAATCATGCCGTATGCTGTTTGAACATGTCCGGCTTGCTGCATTTGCCGTTCCCCGTATCCGATAAAGTCAAATCTGAAAAAAGCCGGATCATCTGGATCGATTCCTGCTTCTCTGAAAATATCTTCAGCATATACTGCCGGAGAGTACACTTCTGGATCAAAATCATAACAGTCCAGATTTTCTGCTACATCCAATGCAAATCCAACTTCATTGCAGATTTCCAGTTCCAATGCTGCCTTAAATTTTGCCAAAGTTCTTTGATCCGGAAATGCCTGAATTTTTTGTGCCAGGGTATTGAGCTTTTCTATGTCCTCATCACCAGCAAGAGGATAGGGGAACGCAGTGCTGACGCTCTCTTTAATCAGACAATGATCAAAGGACGATTCTTTAAGTTGGATCAGCACATCCTGCATTTCCTGTTCTGTCGCAGGTAAGTCCATCCATACGCCTTTTTCCTCTGATCTGTAAACACTGACTACCTGAACAGAAATAATTCCCTGGGGTATCTCCTGGATATCCGGCAGATGAACTCCATCATACAACTCCTGATGCTGCGTACTGTTCGGAAATATATAGCCTGTTTCTGTAAAACTCCCCATATCCAAACGCCGCATTTCCATCCCAACTTTCTCTGCATCCAATAGATCTAATACATCCTCTGATATGCCCCTGATTGTATCTAACAAATCATTTTCCAGCGCAATACTGCCCAATGTAAAATCATCTGTCACGCCTGGATGGTATTCATAGCATTCCAGATTGTAAGCCAGGTTGATTAATTCTCTCATTGTAACAGGCACATCTACATTTTCTTCCTGACGCAGCTGAACTGCACCTGCAAAAATTTCGAGTTGGAATTCGTCCATTTGGCTGATCTGATATGCCAGCAGATTGATTTCTTCCACGGATAAGCTGTCCGTTTCGTTTATGATCGACTCCACAAACTCTGGCCATCCGCTGCGGCATTCCACCAAACAGTCTGAACCTGTTTCGACTCGTGCCCGATATAAGGCATCCGCAATGGCAAGCCTTGTTGCCGGTAACGAAAGGGTAGTAGTTCCATAATACCTGTTTTTTATCAGGCTTTTATTTGCGATATACACCGCCATTTCTCTCATCTACATCCCTCCCATTTGCATACCGGATTCCTGCTCCAGCCCTTTCAGCTGTTCTTCTGTAGCGATGAAGAAATCATGGCCCGAATTCCAGAAACTGACATACAACTCTCCCTCTGAAGTTTGGATCGGACGCTGTTCAAATCCTTCTCCCCATCCATCGCTTTCCTGCCCGCTCCATTCTTCCATAAGGGCGTTAAGCATTCCTGGAGAAAGCGGGCCAAGGCTCTTCACTTCTAATACTCCCCAGAGTCTGCCCTGCCAGGTTTCTACTGTGGGAACCATACTTACGATTTTCCGGCTCATCAGATGGTTATCCAGATATACGGCGAGGCCGCGGTCCCCCTCTGATTCCAGCCGTTCTTCTTCAATCCGCCTCTGGATTGCTTCTTCATAACTGCAAAGATCACCTGCCCACAGCTCTACCGGTTCGTCAGAAAGATCTCCCCAATCATTTTTATAATTCATCTCTGCTTTTAAGGGGCTAAAGAACCGGATTTCCTCCAGTTCATTTGTAGGCTGGCTTATTAGGCGGTCTTTCCGCCAAACCAGGCCATGGCCGGTCTGCACCACGCCATCGGCATTCATACGGTATTTTCCAAAACCTTCAAAGTCCACAAATGGCTCCAGCGCCTGATCTACCTGGATGTTCTCTTTCTCCTGGATATACCGGGCATAGTCACTAGGCGACTGCAGAGTCATTGGTAAACACTCATACTGTTCCAGTTCCTCCGCTATGCCGGTAGCGGCTTCCATATCTTCCGGAAGTTCCGCTTCCAAAGCTGCCATCAAGGTTTTCGCCTGTTCTTCTGACGAAAGGATCCCTTTACTGAAAGCTGCCTTTGCAAAAGTATTAAGCCCTTTTAAATCATAACCGGGAGGAAGATAATCCTCCAATCCCTGTACAGGGCTTGCCACTTGAATCAGCCGGTATTGAGCCAGGGAAGCCGCTCCAAGGCTTTCTCTTACCTGCTCCAGCTGTTCTTCAGAAGCGGGCAAAGAAACCGTGACGTCCCGCTTTAATTTATCTGCTTTTATCTCATACGGCAGGAAAAGCTGTACCTCAAACAGTGCCTGCTGTTTCTTTTTATCCATCATCTCCAGCTCCTTTCTTCCTCCAGAACATCCGCCCCATAACGGCGAATCAAAAAGGCGGCAATCAGCAGGCGGAAGGTTTCATCGCTGACCAGTTCAGGATCCGTCAGTTCCGATAGACTGATATGCTTGGTTCCCTGATAGAGATCCCTGGCAGTATGGAAGAGGACATACCCTCCCAAATCCACACCATGGATTCCAATCTCTTTAAACCGAATCATGTCTGGCTGTACCGCCGCCGCTGACCTTCCCCACAGGAAACAGTCCGCCGATAAAAGATACAGCGCCGCACACATCGCATCCTCATCCACCACACTACAGCGTTTGGGCCACAGACTGTCAAATCGCTCCCGGTGTCCGGCTACAAAAAAGAAATACGGAGGTTCTCCCGACAGGCGCGTCACGCGGGCCACAAACGGCTTTGTCCCCACCTCTGTGGTAAATAGTCCTATCAGTTCGGAAAAGGGCACACATCCCGCCACACGCCCTTCACGGGGGCAGTTGTGCCCATTCACCACCTCGCTGGCTTTATTCTTTCTGCTTTTGCTGGCACATAACCTGCAGCCCCACCCCTGAGCATCACATGGAATCCTGCTGACAATCATCCCGCTCTGGCGCGGGCGGAACCCTGGAGGTCTCTGCATCTCAATTTCCAAGGCCGCATAAGGGGTATCCCCCATAAATCGTACCGTCATTGCTCTCATTCCTTTCTCTCTGGATTTGTTGATACCCGATTCCGGACAGGCACAAAAAAAGACCGGCTATGTTTTTTCGCTGTTGCGAAGAACATAACCGGCCGCTGTTGTGCCTGCTCGTTGGTATCTGTATGGGAAAGAGGATTGTGATATAATTCACACCTCGTTATTTGTTTCTAAAAACAATTCCCACAATGTTCTTTCATACTATAGGAATTGTTATGACTTTATAAACTTTCTCCCCTGCATTTATGGAACTATGAATAACATTTTCCTTTTCCCAATATTATTGTTTCCCCCAAACATATTCTTTTAGTTCAATCTTTCCATCATTTAAACTAATAACATGAATTTTTAAAAGATTATTTATCAGCTCATCAAAACGATTCAAGCTAAATTCTTTAATCTTGCCATTCTTTATCATTTTACATAACTCTTCCTTTACTCTGGATTCTTCAACTTCATTGCGATATGCTCCAATTTCATGAAGTACATATACTACTTCAGCCTCTTCCTTACCCAACTTAACTTGCGTAACTTTAAAAATAAGGCTCTGTCACAACAAATGGTTGATTTTTGACGAGAAATAGCGTATAATAATA
>OLPX01000594.1_pt1 | contig 32289 bp, 30 predicted proteins | sample 1672491 | NCBI WGS metagenome assembly OLPX01 (sample SAMEA3136692, study PRJEB25190) | human gut metagenome | biome: human gut; feature: human-associated habitat; material: faeces | place: Austria | collected 2013 | reverse complement strand
GGATGTGAAGCAGAGCATTTACCGGTTCCGTCTGGCGCGCCCGGAGCTGTTTATGGACAAGTACGAGCGGTATTCCGTCTCCGAGAGCCTGCACCAGAAAATTGAGCTGCACCAGAACTTCCGCAGCCGGGCCACGGTGCTCGACAGCGTGAACGATGTATTTTACAAGATCATGACCAGGGCGCTGGGGGGAATCCGCTATACGGAGGAGACGGCCCTGCACCCAGGGGCACAGTTAGCGCCGGGCGAGCGGACCGGCACGCCCACGGAGCTGCTTTTGGTGGATACCGGGGCGGACGCCTTGAAGCAGCTGGACGAGGAGGCGATGGACTACACGGCCAAGGAGCTGGAGGCCCGCATGGTCGCCATCCGCATCCGGGAGCTGATGGACCCGGAAAACGGCCTGATGGTCTGGGATAAGGGCGCGGAGGAATACCGGCCGGTCCGCCTTGGGGATATGGTGATCCTGCTGCGGAGCTTAAGCGGCTGGTCCGAGGTCTTTGTCAACGTGCTGATGAACGAGGGGATTCCCGCTTATGCGCAGACGAAAACCGGGTATTTCAACACCGTGGAGGTGGAGACGGTCCTAAGCCTTCTGGCCGTGGTGGACAATCCGATGCAGGACATTCCTCTGGCCGCGGTGATGAAATCTCCCATGGTTTCCATGACGGACGAGGAGATGGCCTGGATGATGGCGGCCTACAAGCGCGCGCCCGAAAAGGGCCAGGACCGGGGCGTGTACGGTGCCTTTATGCACTGGAAGGAAAATGGCGGGGAAGGCGTGGACGCGCCTGAGGAGGCCGTGGAGGCCATTGGGGAGAAGCTGGCATGCCTGGAAACGCTTCTGGAGGGCCTGCGCCGGGACGCCCGCTATCTGCCGGTCCACCAGCTTTTGTACCGGGCCTTTGAGGCCGGCGGTTACTACGATTACGTGTCCGCCATGCCAGCAGGGGAGACTAGAAGGGCCAACCTGGACATGCTGGTGGAGAAAGCCATCGCCTACGAGGCTACCAGCTACAAGGGCCTGTTCCATTTTATCCGCTACATCGAGAAGCTCAAAAAATACGACACGGACTTCGGAGAGGCAAATGTCGCCGGCGAGCAGGCGGACACGGTGCGGATCATGAGCATCCACAAGAGCAAGGGTCTGGAATTCCCGGTGGTGTTTCTGGCCGGAATGGGCAAGCGTTTCAATAAACAGGACGCCTACGGGGCCGTGCTGCTGGACGCGGACCTTGGGCTGGCAGCGGATTATCTGGACTTAAAACAGCGCCTGAAAATGCCGACGCTGAAAAAGCAGGCTCTGAAGCGGCGCATGGAGCTGGAATCCATGGGCGAGGAGCTGCGCGTGCTCTACGTGGCCATGACCCGGGCCAAGGAAAAGCTGATCATGACGGCCACGGACCGTTCCCTGGGGTCAAAGATGGAAAAATGGGCCCAGGTGCCGCTGGCGGACGGGGCGATCCCCTACACCATTTTGTCGGCCGCCGGTTCGTTCCTGGACTGGCTGCTGATGAGCGCCTGCGACGGCACGATCCGGAAGCGCCAGATCCCCCTGACCGGACTGGTGGGCATGGAAATCCGCCGCCAGGCTTCGCGCCAGGTCTCCCGGGAGGAGCTGCTGGCCCTGGACACGGATACGGTCTATGACCCGGTGGCGGCGAGGCAGTTGGCGGATGCGCTGAACTACCGGTATCCCTACGGGGGAGATACCGGCCTCTACGCCATGCTGTCCGTGTCGGAGCTGAAAAAGCAGGGACAGGTGGGGCAGGACGAGGAGGAGATCGGCAGAGGAAGGATTTTGGGAGGCGGAGAGGAAGCGCGCATTTTGGGAGATGTTTGGACTGACGGCGCGGGAGAGGTTGGCCCGGAACGGGCCGGAGCCGTCGGCAGGAGAGAGGCTGGTCTGGAACGAGTTGGAACCGTCGGCGGGAGAAAGGTCGGCATGGAGCGATCCGGAGCCGTCGGCGCGGCCCGCGGAACGGCCTACCACCGGGCGCTGGAGTGCCTGGATTTGGGGAAGCTGCACAGCCGGGAGGACGTCGGCGCGGCCTTGAAATCCCTTCTGGAAACCGGATACCTGGAGCGGGAAGCCTATGACGCGCTGGATGAAATGGTCATTTTTACCATGTTGAACAGTCCGCTGGGGCAGCGCATGGCCGAGGCGCAGCGGGACGGAAGGCTTCACCGGGAGCAGCAGTTCATTATCGGAATCCCGGCCCGGGAGATGGGCCGCGGCGATTCCCAGGAGCTGGTGCTGGTTCAGGGCGTGATCGACGCCTACCTGGAGGAAGAGGACGGCCTGGTGCTGATCGATTACAAGACGGACCGGGTGCCCGGAGGGCGCGCCGGGCGGGAATGTTTGGCGGAGCGCTACCGGCAGCAGGTGGCCTATTATCAGAGGGCTTTGGAGCAGCTGACGGGAAAAAAAGTCAAAGAGAACATAATTTACTCATTGACATTACAGGAAAGTGTCTTATTATAGTATGTAATATCATTTTAAAACAGAAAGGGCGAGGGCTATGGAAAAGAGACTGAGAGGGCTTTTGGATCAGGCGGCTTCACAGCACAGCAGAAACCAGGGCAGGCAGATTGTCAGGAGATGGCAGGCCAAGGCGTGGACGCTGTTGATTCTGTGTATCCTGGCCTGTTTGCTGTCGATCTATTATCTTTGGAGGCCGTGGCGTTTTCTGGCGATGGCGGGGTTCGCGGCGGTATTTGCTTTTGGCATGTACCTGCTGGTCCGCGGCTACAACCGGTTGATCGTCAGCCTGGTCTGCGATCAGTGCGATCCCAGCCTGGCGCTGGGGGTGATGCGCGAGGCGGACCGCGGCCCCCTTTTGGGGCTGTTTGTCAACCGCAACGTGGAGACCGTGGCCGCGGTGCTCAACTGCATGATGCTGGAAGGCCGTGAGGACGAGGCCCGCCAGGCCATGAAGGAGCTGGAGCTCCACTCCCGGGCCTGGGATTACCGCAGAACCGTGCTGCTGTGCGACTATCATTTTATGAAAAAGGACAGTATGGAGATCGATAAGGAGTATGGAGCCCTTGGGAAATTTGCCGCCGCAGGCTACCGCGACGCCAGACAGAATTTCAAGTGGATGCACGATATGCAGCGGATGACCGAGCTGGAGGATTTCTACGACTACACCCGGGAACCGGAGAAAAAGCAGAAATACCGCGAAGAGTTGACCGCCCTGCTGGAGGAAAAAATCCGCATGAGCCACAACAAGGCCCAGCGGCTGCAGATGATGTTCCGCCTGGCTCAGATTGAGTTTAAGGAGGAAGAGTACGACCGCGCGGCCAGACTTTTGGAGGAGATCGCCAGGGAGGGGAATACCTTGGGCGTGGCCGGGCAGGCCCAGCAGATGCTTTCGCGGCTGTACCGGTGACGGATGGAAGATGAGCGCCGTTTGTCCGTGAAGAGAATGAAAAAAAGGTAAAAAATGGGAGTTCATATCGCCGGGAAGGGGATGTGGGCTCCTTTTTTTAACCTATTTTTATTCCATTTTGGCGTATTTTCTGAGCTGGGTACGATGTCGCGGACGCCATCTGGCAGTACGTTCTCTAAAATCGTGTGCATATAGCACCTGCTATATGCACGCCAGATGCACGCCTGCGAAGCTAGTCGTAGCGCCCACTACGCCGTCGCTTCGCAGACGCACATCTGACGCGGATATCATGCACTCTTTGCACACGAGTTTAGAGAACGCATGACTGGAATGCGGATCACTGTAACAACGGCTTTTTCGGTATCAGGAATATAGAGCACACAGTAGTTGTCTACCGGCATAATACGGAGCTTCCGCCGGTGCTGAGATTTCGACTTCAAAAATCATACATGGTAGTCCGCGCGGCGTGCAGCTTTACCTCGAAGGAAAGCCCTCTTTGAAGAATGATTTGTTTATAAAACAGATGGATCGCGTTGGAAGCCGGAATAATTTCCCCACGAACACATTGCATTTTTACACCCCCGAATGTATAATGAAAACCGGTACCTGACAGTTTACCAGAGTAAAGGAGTACACATGATTCAATTAGAGAGAACCAGCGTGATGAACCTGGAGAACGCAATCAGGGGCGCGCGCAATCCCATGAACAGCTGGGGGAGGATGGACAGCGGCTACGACGAGGACGGTCAGTTCGTGCTGGGTCCCAACGACCTGGATCTGGCCCGGAGACTGCGCAAGGCCGGGAGCGACCACCGCAAGTTCCTGCGACAGGTGTTCGTCTCCGTGGACGTTACCGCCCCGCTGTACTGGTGGAAGGAGTACGACACCTATAAGGTTGCCACCGTGGCCAACTCCACCAGCACCATGCATAAAATACACAGCAAACCCTTCGAGCTCAGCGATTTCAGCTGCGACCATATGACGGAGGGAACCCTGGCGTTTTTCGAGACCGTGATCGAAAAGCTGGAGGAGATCCGGCTGCGCTACGTGAACGAGGGTAAAAACAAGGAGGACTGGTACGACTTAATCCAGCTGCTCCCCTCCAGCTACAACCAGATGCGCACCTGCACCTTCAACTATGAGACGCTGATCAACATATATTTTGCAAGGAGAAACCATAAGCTTCTGGAGTGGCACACCTTCTGCGACTGGATTCTGACTCTTCCCTACGGCAGGGAGCTGATCGCAGCAGAGGAGGAAGAGGCAGGAAGCGAATTGCAGTGAAGGAGGATAAGGCATGAACCTGATCGTTGCGGTTGATCAAAACTGGGCTATCGGAAAGGACGGCCGCCTGCTGGTGAACATCCCTGCGGACCGGCAGCTGTTCATGAAGGAGACCACCGGCAAAACCGTGGTTATGGGCCGCAAGACCCTGGAGAGCCTTCCGGGCGGCCAGCCCCTTGGAAAGCGGGAAAACATCGTGCTGACCCGGGACGAAAACTACCGGGTGAAGGGCGCTGCGGTCTGCCACAGCGTGGAGGAGACCCTCAGGCTTTTGGAGGGAAAGGACCCGGAGGACATTTTCATCATCGGCGGACAGAGCATTTACGAGCAGTTCTTACCCTACTGCCATACCGCCCACGTGACCTTTGTGGACTATGTCTACGACGCGGATACCCTGTTCCCCAACCTGGAGCAGAACCCGGACTGGCGGCTGGCGGAGGAGAGCGATGAACAGACGTATTTTGACCTCTGCTATTATTTTCGCCGGTATGAGCGGATCAGATAAACAAAAAAATTGTAAAATACAATAAATATCTAAAAGATTTTTTGATTTGTTTGGAAAAACTATTGTAAGTCTGAAATGAAAATGGTAATATAAAATCAATGCGAAAGCAGAATGGGGGATTTGTGAATGAAACAAGACGGACAGAGATTTACCCTGGAAAATGAGGACCTGCTGGTAGCGGTGAACCGCCACGGAGCGGAGCTGGCCCGGATCTACGACAAGTTGGCGGGGCGGGAGCTTCTCTGGAACGCGGACCCGGCTGTCTGGAACCGGCACGCGCCGATTCTGTTCCCCTTTGTGGGAAAATGCTACGACGGCAAGTACCGCCACCAGGAGAAGGAATACCCCATGGGCGCCCACGGCTTTGCCAGAGACATGGAGTTCGAGCCGCTGCTCTGCGACATGGACGAGTGCTGGTACCGGCTTAAGAACACGCCGGAGACATTTTCCAGATATCCCTTCCACTTTGAGCTGGAGGTGGGCCACCGTCTGGAGGGCCGCACCATTCAGGTGATGTGGAAGGTGAACAATACCGGCTCTGAGGACCTGCTGTTCATGGCGGGGGGACATCCCGCGTTTCGGGTGCCTGAGGGGCGGACCATTTACGACTACACCTTTGAATTCAACAAGACCGGAACGAAAGCCGGAACCTGCCAGGACGGGCTGCATTACCAGGCTCCGAACGCCGACGGGTTCGAGCAGGAGGAGCTGGGCGGAACCCTGGCCCTGACCGACGGCAGAGTACCGCTGACAAAGGGCTTCTTCGACAGGGCGCTGACCTACATATTTGACCAGGCGGCCGTGGGAAGCGTGAGCCTTCTGTTGGACGGAAAGCCCTATGTGACCGTGCGCTGCGACGATTTCCCCTACCTGGGAGTCTGGACCGTGGAAAATACGCACCCCTTCGTGTGCCTGGAGCCGTGGTACGGCCGGTGCGACGCAGAGGGATATACCGGGGAGCTTAAGGACCGGGAGGGAGTGGTGACGCTTCCGGCATGGGAGAGCTGGGAGAAGAGCTATTCCATTACAATCGGTGAGTAACAGGCGAAAATGCCTGATGATAAATTAGGAGGAAAACCATGTACAAGATTGTTAAGGCGGAATGCCTGGCAGACAAGATCTACCTGATGGACGTGGAAGCGCCCCGCGTGGCGAAGGCATGTCAGCCGGGAGAATTTGTAATCGTTAAGATGGATGAGATCGGAGAGAGAATCCCTCTGACCATCTGTGACTATGACCGCGAGAAGGGTCTGGTGACCATCGTATTTCAGACGGTGGGCGCATCCACCGAGCGCATGGCCGGCATGAAGGCGGGAGATTATTTCCAGGATTTCGTAGGCCCTCTGGGCCAGCCCTCCGAGTTTGTGAAGGACGATCTGGAGGAAGTGAAAAAACGCCGCTATCTGTTTGTGGCGGGCGGCGTGGGCTCCGCGCCCGTGTATCCCCAGGTGAAATGGCTGAAGGAGCACGGCGTTGACGTGGATGTGATCGAGGGCTCCAAGACCAAGAGCCTGTTGATCCTGGAGGACGAGCTGCGGGCGGTTGCCGGCAATCTGTACGTGACCACCGACGACGGTTCCTACGAGCGCAAGGGTATGGTGACCGAGGTGATCAAGGATCTGGTGGTAAACCAGGGCAAGAAATACGACGTCTGCGTCGCCATCGGCCCCATGATCATGATGAAATTCGTCTGCAAGCTGACCAAGGAGCTGGGCCTTCCCACCATTGTCAGCTTAAACCCCATCATGGTGGACGGCACAGGAATGTGCGGCGCCTGCCGCGTCAGCGTGGGCGGCAAGGTGAAGTTCGCCTGCGTGGACGGTCCGGAGTTCGACGGACATCTGGTGGACTTCGATCAGGCCATGAAGCGCCAGCAGATGTACAAGACGGAGGAAGGCAGGGCTCTGCTGAGACAGCGCGAGGGCGCTTCCCATCACGGCGGCTGCGGACATTGCGGAGGTGAGGAATAATGGATGTTTTAAAGAAAATACCGGTTAGAGAACAGGATCCCAAGGTGAGAGCCGCCAATTTTGAGGAGGTCTGCCTTGGCTACAATCAGGAGGAGGCCCAGGCTGAGGCCGCCCGCTGCATCAACTGTAAAAATGCCCAGTGTATCAAGGGCTGTCCCGTTGCCATTGACATTCCCAAGTTCATCCATGAGGTGAAGGAGGGACAGTTCGCCGAGGCGGCCGCCACCATCGCCAAGTCCAGCGCCCTTCCGGCTGTCTGCGGCCGCGTGTGCCCCCAGGAGAGCCAGTGCGAGGGCAAGTGCATCCGCGGAATCAAGGGCGAGCCCATTTCCATCGGCAAGCTGGAGCGCTTTGTGGCCGACTGGTCCCGGGAGAACGGCTTTGTGCCCGCCAAGCCTGAGAAAACCAACGGCAAGAAGGTGGCTGTGATCGGTTCCGGCCCCGCGGGATTAACCTGCGCCGGAGACCTGGCGAAAATGGGCTATGAGGTGACCATTTTCGAGGCCCTCCACGAGCCGGGCGGCGTTCTGACCTACGGCATCCCGGAGTTCCGTCTGCCCAAGCTGGGCGTGGTGCGCCCGGAGATCGAGAACGTGAAGAAGCTGGGCGTTGAGATTGAGACAAATGTAATCATCGGCAAGTCCGTGACCATCGACGAGCTGATGGACGAGGAGGGCTTTAAGGCCGTGTTCATCGGCTCCGGCGCGGGCCTTCCCAAGTTCATGGGCATCCCCGGGGAAAATGCCAACGGCGTGTTTTCCGCCAACGAGTATCTGACCAGAAGCAACCTGATGAAGGCCTTCCGGGACGACTATGACACCCCCATTTTTATCGGCAAGAAGGTAGCCGTTGTGGGCGGCGGCAACGTGGCGATGGACGCGGCCAGAACCGCTCTGCGCCTGGGCGCTGAGGTACATATCGTGTACAGAAGAAGTGAGGCCGAGCTTCCGGCCCGTGTGGAGGAGGTTCACCACGCCAAGGAGGAGGGCATCATTTTTGACCTCCTGACCAACCCGGTGGAGATTCTCACCGATGAGAACGACTGGGTAAAGGGCATGGTGGTGCGCAAGATGGAGCTGGGTGAGCCGGACGCTTCCGGACGCCGCAGACCGGTGGAGATCGCCGGTTCCGACTACACCATCGAGGTGGACACCGTGATCATGTCCCTGGGAACCTCTCCCAACCCCCTGATCTCGTCCACTACCGAGGGATTGGAGACTAATAAGTGGAAATGCATCGTGGCTGATGAGGCCAACGGCAAGACTACTAAGGAAGGCGTGTATGCGGGCGGCGATGCCGTGACCGGAGCCGCCACCGTGATTTTGGCCATGGAGGCTGGAAGAGCGGGAGCCCGGGGGATTGATGAGTTTTTGAGTGGGAAATAAAAGATAGATGGAAATGAAGGCGGCGCGGGGTACGCCGCGGGAATAAAGAGACAGGGCCGGCCCGGCTGAGCGGGGAGGCCCTGTTTTTTTGTGCTGTAACCCTATGTTCTGATATGGGCTGCCTGATGGCGGCCCTGTCATGCTATTGTCCGGCCCCGTTCTGCGTAGTGCCGAACAGGTGGGGCGCCATCTTCTTCAGATGGTGCATCTTGCTGGTCCGCAGATGTTCGCGCATCTGGTTCTCCGCCTCCTCGGCCTGGTGATGGGTAATGGCCTGGAGAATCTTCAAATGGCTGTCATGGGAGCGGACGATTCCGTCGGCCCGGTCCTCGGTCAGGAAGGTGATGCGGAATATCTGGCTGGACAGCGGGGCGTAGAGGGTCTGCAGAATCTCATTTCGGGAGTAGTTGACGATATTCTGGTGAAAATTGGAATCCTCCTGGAAGAGCTTGTCGTACTCCTTGGTGCGGATGTCGTCGTTCATATTCAGCCAGCAGCGGTTCAGGGCCTGAATCTGGCTGTCCGTGATGTTGATGGCGCAGAGCTTCGCCGCCAGTCCCTCCAGATATTCCCGGACGTCGTAGAGCTGGATCACATATTCGTAGCGGATCTCGGACACGTAGCTTCCCACCGTGGGGATGGAGGTCACAAGTCCGTCCGCGGACAGCTGCTGGATCGCCTCGCGGATGGGGGTCCGGCTGGAATTTAACATCTCGCACAGCTGCCGCTCCACCAGCATGGTGCCGGGCGCTAATTGATTGGTGATAATTTTTTCTTTCAGCATCTCATAAGCGATCTGCTTCTTGGATTTTTCTGCATGCGCAGTCGTCGGTGCACTCATAAACAACTCACTTTCTTACCTCATATGGTTTCTTGAAGCAGTCCAGCGCCTGCGCGGCCGCAGGCAAACATTCCGGCCGAAACGCCGCCGGTCAGGGAATTTTGCTTGCAGCGGTACCAAAGGCAGGCATGCTGAACCGCCACGTTTATGTTTCTATTATAGATGGAAAATTCAGAAAAGTATAGCTGATAAAAATGTTGGTCAAACAGAATACAGCGGTGGGCGATTTATAGGTACAGTATATAGTATTCGTCAAAAAAAAGTCAACCTAAAAGCTGTAAGATGTTGTAAATATAAAAAAATGAAAAAAATACTTGATAATTATATGCACATGTGCTATATTACAAACAGTTGGTATACCAATGGAATACAAACGGAATACAGAAGGCGAATTATAAACGGGCAGGAGAGGAGGAGTATGATGGAGGCTTTTAGGCTGACGGGGAAGACGGCCATTGTCACCGGAGCGGGCGCAGGTCTGGGAAACAGCATGGCCGCGGGGCTTGCGGAGGCGGGAGCCAGGGTGGCGCTTATCGATATCCGGCCGGATATCGGGGAGATTGCAAAGCGCATGTGCGGGGACGGCAGGGAGCTTGTGGGAATTCAGGCCAACCTGACGGACCGGGAAGACTTGAAAAGAGGGTTCGGGGCGTGTCTACGGCTGCTGGGCGGAGTGGATATCCTGATCAATAACGCCGGGATGCAGGTGCGGGGCAGAGCGGAGGAGATTGCTCTTGGCGACTGGGACCGGCTGATGGAATTAAACGTCACGGCTCTCTTTGAGATGAGCCGGCTGGCGGCCCGGGAGATGATGAAAAAGGGCTATGGAAAGATCATCAACGTGGCTTCCATGCTCAGCTTTTTCGGCGGCCTCAACTGTTCCCCCTACGCGGCCTCAAAAGGGGCGGTAGCCCAGCTGACCAAGGCGTTTTCCAACGAGTGGGCCGGGCATGGGATCAATGTGAACGCTATCGCCCCGGGCTATATGGACACGGCGTTAAACACCACGCTGATGGCGGATCAGGAGCGATACCGGGAGATCACGCTTCGGATACCGGCTCACCGCTGGGGACAGCCGGAGGATTTAATTGGGACCGTGATTTACCTGGCTTCCCGGGCTTCCGACTATGTGTCGGGCGCTGTGATCCCCATCGACGGCGGATATCTGGGGAGGTAGACATGGACAGAGAGCAGGTTTTAGAGCGGATGAGGCGGGAGAAGATCATCGCCATTGTCCGCGGCGTTGAGACAGCGTCCATCGGAGGGGTGGCGCTCGCTCTGGCTGCGGGGGGAATCACCTGCATGGAGATTACGGTGGATCACCGGACCCAAGACGGACCGGAGGAAACCTACCGCTCCATCGCCTGGCTGCGGGAGCGGATGGGGGAAGCGGTCTGCCTGGGAGCTGGTACGGTTCTCGATGAGGAAGAGACGCGGCGGGCCGTGGCGGCCGGGGCGGATTATATCATCTCCCCCAATCTGGACGAGGGGGTGATCCGCCTGACCAGGGAACTTGGAAAGGTGTCGATCCCCGGAACTTTTACCCCCTCGGAGGCCGTTCAGGCTTACCGGTGGGGCGCGGATATCGTCAAGCTGTTTCCGGCGGGACTTCTGGGGCCGGATTACATAAAAGCGCTTAAGGGGCCCCTTCCCCATATCCCCTTCTGCGCGGTGGGAGGGATTACCCCGGAGAACGCGGGGGACTTCATCCGGGCAGGGTGCGTTTCCCTGGGAATCGGCGGAAACCTGGTGAATCTCACGGCGGTCCGCGAAAAGCGGTTCGGGGATCTGACGGCGGCGGCGCGGCGGTTTGCAGCGGGCGCGGCAGGCTTGGAGATTGATCTTATTCATCAAGATAATCAAGATAAAAATTAAATTTTAGGAGGTAGTTTTATGAGCAAGTGGCAGATTCCTTATCCACAGGAGGTAAAGGTAGCGGGGTATATGGATTCCGATGAACCCATTTATTTCCAGAACATGACCATGAAACAGAGCGAGGAGCGCTTAAAGGAGAACGACATCCTGATTCTTCCCATCGGCTCCACCGAGTGCCACGGCGCCCACGCCTGCTACGGCGAGGACACCTTTCTGGTAACCCGCATGGCGGAGCAGGTGGCCAAAAAGACCGGCTGCACCGTTTCCCAGCCCATCTGGTTCGGCTCCCACCCCCATCACCATATGGGAATGCCCGGAACCATTCCGATCAATGAGAACACCTTCTGCGATTACATCGCCCAGGTGCTGGCCGGATTCTGGAACGCCGGTTATCGCAAGATCATCCTGTTAAACGGACATGGACAGGAGTACGTGATCCCCACCGCCATCCATCAGTTCGCCAGAAAGTACCAGGTTCCGGCCGTGATGATGAACGTGAACTGGTACTACGCGATCCCCGAGTATCTGAAGGTGGGCGATCCCAAGTGTAAGTTCGAGACGCCCTTCAACCACGCGGACGAGCAGGAGACTTCCTTCTCCCTGGCCCTGTTCCCGGAGATGATCCACATGGAGGACGCGCCGGATACGGATCTGCACACCTTCCTGCCTCCGGGCCATATCGACAACGCCGGGAATATTTACGGACGGGCTGTGAAATGGTACTGCCACGCAGGCGCCGGCACCATCGAGGTGGTGGGTAACCCCGAGGGCGTTGTGGGCAAGGCGAAGCTGGCTACCGCCGGGAAGGCTATCCCGGCCACTGAGGCGCTGCTGGATTATCTGGAGAAGCTGGTCAACGATATCCACGAGAAATGGCCGGCAGGGGTTCTTCCGGAGTGCGACAAGGTGACCCAGCGGTTCACCGAGGAAACCCTGGAAGATTTGAAGAAGGGGCCGTTAAACGGAGGAAAGCATATTTATACCATTGCGGCTTATTAAAGGAGGGCAGCGACCCGCAGGTTGTGCCGGCGGCTCATTCCATACGGCAATGACCCGCAGCTCATTACACCCGCATTAACCTTTGCCCGTCTGCGGCGGCGGGCAAAGGGCGGGGATCGGGAATGAATCTCAAAGGAGGTATTGGAACTTGAAGGCATATGTACTGAAAGGGCCGGGGGTATTAACGGCGGAGGAGCGGGAGATTCCCCGGCCGGGGCCAACAGAGGTGCTCATCCGGGTGACCAATGTGGGAATCTGCGGTTCGGATATTCATCTCTACAAGGGCACCTACAACGGGCCCCAGAATTACCCCATTCTGTTCGGACACGAGTGGTCCGGGATTGTGGAGAAAACCGGGGATAAGGTGACAAAGGTGAAGCCCGGGGACAAGGTGACCGGGGACTGTTCCCGGTACTGCGGGCATTGCGATAACTGCAGCGCAGATCGAAATCTGTGCCGTACCATTGAAAAGTTCGGCATCACCATAGACGGAGCTTCCGCCGAGTACATCCTGCGGGATGAACAGTATCTCTACCGGGCGGACCCGGAGGCGGATCTGGCGCTGCTGGCCCTGACGGAGCCCATTGCGGTGGCAAAGCATCTGCTGGAAAAGATATTAAAGCTGGGCGGCTCCTATCAGGGCAAACGGGTTCTGATCTACGGCGGAGGAGCAATCGGCCAGGCTGCGCTGCTCCTGCTGCGCCTGTACTACGGCTGTGAGCAGGTGGATCTATCCGATCTGATCGAATACCGCATCGGACTGGCCAGGGAACTGGGGGCGAATATTCCTCCGGCAGAAGCCCTTAAGTGGGAGCTGGAAAATGACTATCCCAACATGTACAACAGGACAAGATACGACGTGGTCATCGAGACCACAGGCGTGGCGCCGGTATTTGCAAACGGGCTGAACCTGTTAAAGCCGGGCGGATACTTAGGTTGTGTGGGCATGATCAAAACGGCGGAAATTCCCCAGAAGCTGATCGTCACCAAATCCCTGACCGTCACCGGCAGCATCGGAGGCACGGAGGAGTTCGAGGGCGTGATCGCGTTTATCCAGGAGAACCGGGACGCGGTGAGAAAGCTGATCAGCCACGTGTTCCCTGCCGCAGAGACGGATCAGGCCTTCGCCATGGCCACCGAGGCGTCAAAGGCAATGAAGATCAGCATCGCGCTGTGACACGGGTTTGAAAGGAGGAGGCAAATGAACATACCGGAGAAAATGAAGGCGGCGGTCCTGTTCGGCTATAATGACCTGCGGGTGGTGGAAAAGCCGGTGCCAAGGCCGGGAAAGGATGAGGTGCTCATCCGGGTGAAAGCCTGCGCCATCTGCGGAACGGACCCAAAGATCATCGCCCACGGCTGGGAGAACTGCCCGCCCATGGGGGAGTACATTCTGGGGCATGAGTACGCCGGCGAGATCGTAGAGTTGGGCGAGGGGGTTACGAAATTCAAGGCAGGCGACCGGGTGGCCATTGAGCCCCACAAGGGCTGCGGGCACTGTGTGAACTGCCTGAGGGGGTATTACACCACCTGCTTAAACTACGGAAAGCTGGAGGAGGGACACCGGCATTACGGCTTCACGGTCAACGGGGGTTACGCGGAGTACGCGGTCTGCCACATCAACTGCTGCCACCGTTTCTCGGAAAAACTTTCCTATGAGGACGCCACCATGCTGACCACGGCGGGAACCGCCCTGTACGGCATCCAGCGGGCCGGCGGCATCGGGCCGGGCGAGACGGTTGCGGTGATCGGTCCCGGTCCCATCGGCCTGATGGCGGTGCAGCTGGCCAGTGTGCTGGGCGCGGGAAAGGTGATTCTGGTGGGAACCCGGGATTCCCGGCTTGCAATCGGCCGGGAGGTGGGCGCGGACGTGTTGGTCAACAGCCGCAATGAGGACGCCGTGGAAGCGGTGAAGCGTCTGACGGACGGCGTGATGGCGGACATGGTGGTGGAGACCTCCGGCAGCGCCGCGGGTGGAGCCCAGGCACTGGAGCTGTGCAAGAAGAGCGGAAGGGTGGCCCTGGTGGGCATTTACTCGGAGCCGGTGACGGTGAACCTGAACAAGGTGGTGCAGTGGAACATGCAGATCGCGGGCGGCAAGGCGGAGGGCGAGGACGTTTTGGACCGCCTGGTGCCCCTGATGGAGTCCGGGCAGATCAAGACCGGTCCGCTGCTGACCCACGCGTTTTCCCTGGACGACATCAACGAGGGGGTCCGGACCTACAAGGAGCGAATCGGCAATGCCATCAAGGTTGTGATCAGGCCTTAGACTGGGAGGTGGAACAGTTTGGATCAAGAGATCGTATTGCAGATGAGGGGAATATCCAAATCCTTTCCCGGAGTCAAGGCGCTGGACGACGCCCGGCTGGAGGTGCGAAGGGGCGAGGTCCACGTGCTCTTAGGGGAGAATGGGGCGGGGAAATCCACGCTGATGAAGGTTCTCTCCGGCGTCTACTTAAAGGACGAGGGCGAGATCCTCTACGAGGGAAAGCCGGTGGAGATCCGCAATATCCAGGACGCCCGGAAGCTGGGAATCAGCATCATCCACCAGGAACTCTTCATGCTGGCGGAGCGCAACATTGCCCAGAACATTTATCTGGGCCGGGAACCGCTTAAAAATCCCTACACCCGGCAGATTGACGAGAAGAAGATGCGGGAGGACAGCAAAGCCCTGCTGGCCCGCCTGGGCGTGGAATTGTCGCCGGACACCATGGTGAAGGAGTTGAGCATCGCCCAGCAGCAGATGGTTGAGGTGGTGAAGGCCCTGTCCGTCGAGACGAAAATCCTGATCATGGATGAGCCCACCTCCAGCCTGACAAAGCGGGAGATCGACGCGCTGTTCGCCATTGTGGAGAGCTTATGCGCCCAGGGGATCAGCGTGATCTACATCTCCCACCGAATGGAAGAAATCTTCCGGATCGGCGACCGGGTGACGGTCATGCGGGACGGAAAATATGTGGGCACCGTGAGCGTGAAGGAAACCAACATGGACCAGCTGGTGACCATGATGGTCGGGCGGCAGATCAGCCAGATGTACGGGCGGCCGGAGCGCCGGGCGGGCGAGGTTGCGCTGGAGACAAAGGATTTGACGGGCCTGCGTTTCCGCAATGTGAACATCCGGGTGCGCTGCGGCGAGATCGTGGGCATCGGCGGCCTGGTGGGAGCCGGGCGGACCGAGCTGGTGAAGGCTATTTTCGGCTACGACCGCATTGAGAGCGGGAAAGTGTTCGTACACGGCCGGGAGATGAAACGGCACTCGCCCAGAAATTCGGTGGAGGCGGGGATCGGCTTTCTGCCGGAGGACCGCAAGAGCGAGGGCCTGATCCAGCAGCAGCCCATCAAAAACAACATTCTCCAGGCCAGCATGAAGCGGTATTTCAAGCGGGGGCTGGTGGACAAAAAGGCCGAGAAAGAGCTGGCGGAGCGCTACCGCGGGGAGCTCAAGATCGCGACCCCGGACGTGACCAGGCGGGTGTCCGCCCTCAGCGGCGGCAACCAGCAGAAGGTGGTAATCGCCAAATGGCTCTGCACGGAGAACCGGATTCTGATTTTCGACGAGCCCACCAGGGGAATCGACGTGGGGGCGAAGGCGGAGATTTACGCCCTGATCGGGCAGCTGGCCGGAGAGGGCTACGCCATTCTGGTGGTCTCCTCGGATCAGATGGAGCTGATCGGCATCTCGGACCGGGTGTATGTGATGAAGGACGGCGAGGTTGTGGGAGAGCTTGGCCGGGAAGAGATAACGGCTGAGAATATCGTGTCCTACGCGGTGGGAAAGGAGGAAGCATAAGCTATGAAGTCTAAGGGAATCTGGAACAAAGTCCCGGGGATTTTATTCGGACTGGCCGCTGTGTTTGCTTTCTTCGCCGTGTTCGCGGAGGGCTTCGCCAGCATGTACAACATGCAGAACCTGTTAAAGGACTGCAGCCTGCTGATCATCGTGTCCCTGGGCATGAACCTGGCCATCATGTCGGGAAAAATCAATATTTCCGTGGGCGCGGTCATGTCTTTGTGCGGCGTGATCACGGGAATCCAGCTCCAGCGGGGCGTGAACATAGGGCTTGCCATTCTGATCGGCCTTCTGGCCGGGCTGGCTCTGGGTCTGGTCTGCGGTTACATGATCGCCTATCAGAATTTCAGCGACTGGGTGGTTACATACGCATTTATGGGCATCGCCCAGGGCCTGGCCCTGGTTGCTTCGGACGGAAACACCATTCCGGGATTTTCGAACGCCTTCCGGTTTATCGCAACGGGGAAGATCTTCGGAATCTACACCATGATTATCATTGCGGCCCTGCTGTGCCTGCTTTTGGTCTGGCTGTCCACCAGGACAAAATTCGGGTACGACGTGTACTCTATCGGCGGCTCCCAGCAGAGCGCCAGGCTGGCGGGCATCAACGTAAAACGGAATCTGCTGTGGATTTTCATTATCACGGACCTGCTGGCCGCGGTCAGCGGAATCCTGCTGGCTGCCAAATCCAATTCCGCCAGCCCCATCGGCGGCCAGGGCTATGAGTGGGACGCCATCGCGGCCGTGCTGATCGGGGGAACGCCCTTTGACGGAGGCAAGGGTAAGGTCAGCGGCTGCATCATCGGCGCGGTTCTCATGCGCACCCTGCGCAACGGCCTGACTATGATCGGGCTGTCCCCCTACTGGCAGACCTTTATCATCGGTGCGGTTGTGATGTTAGTCATCGTGGCCGACGGAATCAACGAGTACCGGAAAAAAACACAGGCAGCGAGGAGGGTTTATAAATCATGAGACAAAAAGTGCTGACTACGATTTTTAAATACTCCCAGGTGCTGATGCTGCTTGTGATTATCATCGGATTTTCCCTGACTACAGAGAATTTCTGCACGCTGGACAATTTCACCACGGTTGTCATGCAGCAGCTTCCGTTCCTGCTGATCATTTCCATGGGTATGACCATGGCCATCATCACCAAGGGCATCGACCTGTCCATCGGCTCCATCCTGGCTCTGTCCTCCTGCGTGGGAGCGTATTTTCTACAGAAGGGGCAGGATTTGACCGGGGTGCTGGCGGCCCTTCTCATCGGCCTGGCTCTGGGAATGATGAACGGCCTGCTGATCACCAAGGTTCACCTGATCCCCTTTATCGCCACCTACAGCATGAACCTGGTGGTGCGGGGACTGGCCTACCTGTTTATGGGCGGTCTCTTGTATTACGGCTTCAGCGACCGGTTCCGGAGCCTGGCCACCGGAAGCTTTGCGGGGATTTCCAACCTGCTCATCATTTCCATGGTCCTCTTTTTTGCGCTGCTGTTTGTGTTAAAACGGACGGTGTTCGGCCGGAATGTATACGCAATGGGCTTTAACCGCAACGCCACCACCCTGTCGGGCATCAACACGGACCGGGTGCTGATCAGCATTTACACGGTCAACGGCCTGCTGGCCGCAGTTACGGGCCTGCTCTACATTTCCCGCCTGAACGCGGCGGAGTCCACCATTGGAAATGATTTTACCCTGAAAATGATCGCCGCCACCCTGATCGGAGGCACTCCGTTCTCCGGGGGCAAGGGCGGAATCGAGAAAACCATTGTGGGCGTTTTGATTATGATGTTCTTAACGAACGGCATGAACTTAAACAGGGTGTCGTCGTTATGGCAGGATGCAGTTTTTGGCGCGGTCATCGTGCTGTCCCTGCTGATCAACAAGCTGGGCGAGAAGATGACGGGAAGCCAGGAGCTGTAAAGCACATAAACCGTAACTATGGAGTACCACAATAGTTACAGCAAATCCAGAAAAGGAGAAGAGGAATTATGAGGAAAATGAGAAAATGGGCGGCGTTATGGGTGGCAGCGGCACTGGTGCTGGGCGGATGTTCCTCAGGAGCGGGCGGCGGGGATACCAAGGCGGATGTGACGCCGGCCGCTGCAGAGACCGTCTCCGGGGCGGAGTCTAAAGAGGCAAATCCCAAGGAAGCGGACGGGGCCAAGGCGGCGGACACCTCCGCGGCAGAGAGCGGAAGCGCCCAGGAGGGGGAGACGGGCGCAGCGGTGAAGGCCAACGGGAAGTACAAGATCACCCTGGTGGTCAAGAATCTGACCAACCCCATGTGGATCGCCGTCCAGGAGGGGGCCGAGAAGGCGGCGGCGGAGGCCGGGGTGGACCTGACCGTGCTGGCTCCGGCTACCGCGGACAGCAACGAGGAGCAAATTTCCTTGATCGAGCAGTCCATCGCCAAGGGCACCGACGCCCTGGTGGTGATTCCGGCGGACTCCGTGGGCATCGTCCCGGCGGTGGAGGCGGCCAACAGCGCCGGTATCCCGCTGATCGACGTGAACACCAAGATCGATACCTCGGGCGGCTGCAGGATCGAGACCTTTATCGCGGTTGAGAACTATACCGCCGCCGTGTCCGTGGCGGAGAAGCTGGTGGAGATGCTGGATCAGAAGGGCGACGTGATCATTCTGGAAGGCAAGGCCGGAGCCCAGAGCTCTGTGGACATTGTGGCCGGAGCCAACGACACCTTTGCCAAGTACCCGGACGTAAACGTGGTGGCTTCCCAGACCGCAAGCTGGAACCGCACCGAAGCATATAACGTTACCCTGAACCTTCTGGAGGCCAACCCCGGTGTTGCGGCGATTTTCGCGGCCAACGACGAGATGGCCATGGGCGCGTTGGAAGCGGTGTCCCAGGCGGGCAAATCCGGTCAGATTCTGATCACCGGCCTGGACGCCAACGAGGACGCCAAGGCGGCGGTGGACGCCGGAACATTGGCAATCACCTGCGACAAGAACGGCATCGGCCAGGGCTACGAGGGCGTGATGAAGGCTGTGATGCTGCTCAACGGTGAAACTCTGGAGCCCAACTATGTGGTGGACACCTATCTGTACACCAAGGATTGATGAAATTTTGAGACGAAAGGTCGGAGGGCAATGAAACAGTATATTATCACAGTGGACGGAGGAACCACCAATACCCGCTGCATTTTGTGGGACGAAAACCGGAGGCGCATCGCCCGGGAGAACCGCCCGGTGGGCGTGCGTAACACGGCCATTGACGGGAACAACCGGAAGTTAAAGCAGGCGGTGAAGGAGTGTCTGGATGCCCTGGTGGAAAAAAATGGCCTGGGCTACGGGGATATCCACCGGATCATCGCCAGCGGCATGATCACGTCGGACGTGGGGATCGTGGTGGTTCCCCATCTGACGGCCCCGGCCGGGCTTGAGGAGCTGGCGGCGGCCACCGTGGCCATCGAGCTGCCGGAAATCTGTCCGGTGCCCATTTACTTTATCCCTGGAATCAAAAATTCGGACGGCCCGTTTTCATTTGAGAACATCGAGGCTATGGACATTATGCGGGGGGAGGAGGTGGAGAGCATCGCCGTGATGGAGCAGTTTAAGAGCGGGCGGCCCCTTCTCCTGGTGCTCCCCGGCTCCCACAACAAGTTCGTGTCCGTGGACGCGGAGGGGAAAATGACCGGCTGCCTGACTTCTATCTCCGGCGAGCTTCTGGCCTCCATCACCAACGACACGATTATCGCCAAGTCGGTGGGGAAACAGTTCGTGGAGGAGGAAACTTACGACCGGGAGTGGCTGTTAAAGGGCTACGACAACGCAAAGCGCACCGGTCTTGGGCGCACCTGCTTTACAGCCAGGATTCTGCAGCTGTTCTACGAGGACGCGCCGCCAAAAATCGCCAACTTCGTGCTGGGAGCCGCGCTCCAGGGAGACGTCACGGCGGTGCTGCACTCGGACGCCCTGAAGGTGAGTCCGGACACCACGGTGGTGGTGGGCGGCAAAAATCCGCTGCGCCAGGCCATTGTGGATATTTTGGAGCACGAGGGGTATTTCACACGGATTGAGACCTATGTGCCGGAGGAGGGAATTTCGCTCTCCGCCCTGGGAGCTTATCTGGTAGCGGAGAAGAACGGTATTTTATAGGAAGGAACGAGTGACATGTTGGTTGTGATAACGGATTACCAGTACGACAACATCGATGCGGAGCGCAGGATCATCGGGGAAGCCGGTTTTGAGCTGAGGGACTATCAGGTGAAGGAAACGAAAGAGCTGATTCCCCTGGTGAAGGAAGCGGACGCCATCGTGACCCAGTATTCGGATGTGTCCCGGGAGGTGATCGGGCAGCTTGAACACTGCAAAATGATCATCAAGTACGGCATCGGTGTGAACAATATCGACACCAAGGCGGCGACGGAGAAGGGGATCTACGTCTGCAATGTGCCGGACTACGGCGTGGAGGAGGTTTCGGACCACGCGGTGACCATGATGCTGGCTCTGGGAAAGAAGATGCAGATTCTGGAAAAAGCGTTCCGTGAGGGGGACTGGGGCTACTCCAGCACCATGCCCCTGTACCGGCTGCGGGACTGCACCCTGGGTCTGGTGGGGTTCGGACGGATTCCCCAGCTGGTGGCAAAGAAGATGGCCGGCTTCGGGCTTCGGATTCTCGCCTATGATCCCTTTGTGGACGAGGAGAAGGCCAGGGCCATGGGCGTGAGACCCGTGGATCTGGAGACTATTTTGCGGGAGAGCGATTTTATCTCCGTGCACGTGCCGTTAAACGAGGGAACCAGACATCTGATCGGCCGGGAGAGTTTTGAGAAGATGAAGAATACCGCTTTTGTGGTGAACACGGCCCGGGGCGGCGTGATCGACGAGAAGGCTCTGGTGGAGGCGTTAAATGCCGGTGAGATTGCCGGCGCGGGAGTGGACGTCTACGAGGAGGAGCCGGTAAGCCCGGACAATCCGCTGCTTCACATGGACAATGTGATCGCCACCCCTCACTGCGCGTGGTACAGCGAGACCGCCATCACGACCCTGCAGAGGAAGGTAGCGGAGGAAGTGGTGAACGTGCTGAAGGGGAACGAGCCGTTTAACTGCGTGAACCGGGGAGAGTTGAATCGGTAGAGAGCGGGGAATGCCGCGCGGTTTGACAAGAGGCGGAAGTTGAGAGAAAATAGCGGTTTAGGAGCGGCGGCCTGCGCGGGGAGAGATTCCGGCGCGGGCCGCTTTGCCGCTCCCAGCCGCTGGATTGGGGCTCCCCACCCCGGCACGTGGATCAGCAAGAGTCTGTGATTGGGGCAGGCGGTGTTTTCACAAAAGGCAGCAGCAGAAATATGAAAAGTGGAAATTTGATTGGTCTGATCCGGATATACAGGATTGTTTTTTCGCATTGTTTGCAGGGAATATAAAAACACAGCCAAAGTGGGAGGATATATAGAGATTGCTCTGGTAGAAGCGAATCCTCGAAACGTTGGAGAGAAGGGGAGATATAAGGGGGTCGGGGCGCATTTATTTGCGATTGCGAGTCAGATTTTACATGCAAATGTACTTTATGATCGGATCATAAGTATCCGGCATGCCTTATTTGATAATAGGAAAGACCTTACCAAAATAAAGTTATGTAAATTAATGGATCTGCTGAAGCAGGACATGGAAAATAGAAGGTGATGAGAACAGGTTGATATAGGGCCCTTCTTCCAATTCATCATTGTTGCGGTCATCGTCTTCAATTAAAAAGTAATGTATATCCAATCAATCAGAGTCGGTCATGTCCTTGACCAGCTTGTGTGTCATTCCTTCTAGAGGATTTTTGATGAAATAGAAAAGTATATTTTTACGGTCAGGTACCCGCCTTATTTCCCGAAACGCCTTAAGATAATCCCGCCCCGCGGGGTTCCAATTTCCCATTTTCTATGATACACTATACATAGCGGCCTTTTTCAAGGGCGCTATTTAAATGTGAGATAAATCTGAAAAGCAGGACGTGATTGGATGAAACGGAACATCGATTTGCTACATGGAAATATTTTGACTTCTCTGACCGAGCTGGCGGTGCCGATCATGGCGACCTCCATGGTGCAGACGGCGTACAGCCTGACGGACATGGCGTGGATCGGCATGGTGGGGAGCGACGCGGTGGCGGCCGTGGGCGCGGCGGGTATGTACACCTGGCTGCTCAACGGCGCGGTGGCTATGGCCAAGATGGGAGGTCAGGTCCGCGTGGCCCAGTCCTACGGCGAGGGTAAGGTGGACGAGGCGGTGGAGTACGGCAAGGGCGCGGCCCAGCTGGCAATCGCCATGGCCTTGTCCTTCGCGGTGCTGGCCAACGTGTTCGCCTGGCAGCTGGTGGGATTTTTCCATCTGAACACGGCCTCCATTGTGGCAAACGCGGTCATTTACCTGCGCATCGCCTGCGGCATGCTGGTGTTTTCCCATCTGGGGCAGACCATGACCGGGCTGTACACCGCGGTGGGCAACAGCAGAACGCCGTTTCTGGCCAACGGCGTGGGTCTGGCTCTGAACATGATCCTGGATCCCATGCTGATTCTGGGCCTTGGTCCGTTTCCACGGCTGGGTGTCGCGGGCGCGGCTATCGCCACGGTGACGGCCCAGGCGGTGGTGCTGGCGGTGCTCCTGATCTCCGCGCGGAAGGATTCCATTCTCTCCAGGCAGCTGCGGATCTGGAAGCCCACGTCCCGCAGGCATTTTAAAAGTATTGTGCGGATTGGTTTTCCCACCGCGATCCAGGATATGATCTATTGCAGCATCTCCATGTACCTCACCCGGTTTGTGACCAGCTGGGGCGACGCGGCGGTGGCGGTGCAGCGGGTGGGCGGCCAGATCGAGGCCATTTCCTGGATGACCGCCGAGGGCTTCGGCACGGCCATCAACGCCTTCACCGGGCAGAACTACGGCGCGGGGAATTTAAAGCGCGTGAAAAAGGGCTACACCACGGCGGCGGGGCTGATGTTCGTGTGGGGCATTTTCACCTCCCTGCTGCTGATTTTTGGCGCAACGCCCATTTTCAGCATCTTCATCCATGAGCCGGAGGTGATTCCGGCGGGGGCCAGTTACCTGCGCATCCTGGGCGTCTGTGAGATGTTCATGTGCATTGAGCTGATGACCGTGGGCGCTATGTCCGGTCTGGGGCGGACCATGGAGGCTTCCGTGATCACCATTATCCTCACCGCGCTGCGGATTCCCATGGCCATTGTGCTGGGAACCACGGCACTGGGACTGGACGGCGTGTGGTGGGCGCTGACGATTTCCAGCATAATCAAGGGGATCGTGTTTTTTATTTATTATCAGCGGATTATGCGCAGGTGGAAATGACTACAGCAGCTCGTCCTCCCCGGCAGCCTGGGAGGACAGCTGATTGACATAGCAGACGCCTTCCCGGGCGGAGCGGAGGCACTCCTCGATCAGGCTCTTCGTGTCCATGAACTCCGACATGCCTAGAACGGTCAGAAGCATGGGCATGTTGACGCCGGCCATGATATGGACACGGGGATCCGCCATGAATTCCGAACAGAGGGTGCAGATGCTCCCGCCCAGAACGTCCGCCATGATGATGACGTCGTCGTCCGGGGCGCAGCTGTCCAGCTTCTGCCACAGGGCGGCCCGGATATCGTCCCCGGTGGTGGTTTCGCACATGCAGAGACTGAGAATATCCAGTCCGCCGCCCAGGATCAGAGCGGCCGAATTGATAATTTCCCGGCTGAAATAGCCGTGAGTTGCGACAATAAAGTGTTTCATAAGATTCCTCCTTGTTCTGCCTCATTGGCATTCTTGATTATTTCGTAAATGATTCCAATTTCTTCTTCGTTGACTTCCACACCGTATTTCTGGGCCATGATGGAAAATGCCCGTTTGAACAGGACCGCAAAGTCCGGACTCAGCCGGTTCATTTCCTCAAGCCCGTTGTATTCCCGGATTGGGTTGGCCCGAACCAGGCGCTCCATCATGGCGCTGATATGGATAAACAGGTTGATTTTTAGGTCGTTGGGCAGGGTCAGGTTCATGTACCGCTCAAAGCGGGATATCAGAACCTCTATGTCCTGGAGCAGCACCCGGGCATCGATGATGGTGATGGACCCCACCATGTTTTCCAGCGAAAAATTCGCCAGCAGCCGGTTGTTGATGCGCTGCATGTGGTCTTTCGTCAGACTGTCCCCGAATAAATGTTCCAGGCTTCCCTCGTCGCGCCCGAGAATCAGCTGTTCCACGGAGATAAAGGGCACGTCCTTTATGCGGGGGTTATCTGTTCCCACCACGGCCAGCACCGTAAATTCCCGTTTCAGCCGGTTCTGGACCGCGGGATCTTTCAAGTGATGGAAGTCCATGGACCGGATGCGCAGGGACGGAACGTCGAAAAATCCCTCCTCCAGCATGTGTTGTATTTTCTGGGCAGTGCCCTCCCCGCTCATGCACGTGGTCAAAATCAAGTGCTGCTTTTGGGCCGCAGGCCGGAAAATACGGAAATCCGGCAGATTATTCTGGATGGACGCCTCCAGCAGATTATCCAGGGATTCGTGCTGGATGATCCTGTTTCCGATATCCAGAGCCAGCCCAGTGTTGACATTGGAGATAACACCGATGGTTATGACTGAATTTTCCAGTTCCTGGTAAATATCTTTCAGGGAACCGGTGTCCACCAGAAGCAGGAGTTCCTGGCCTGCATCCATCTGCCGCAGATGTTCATTGATGATATCCGTCACCTCTCCCGGCGTGATATCCATGGGCATATCCACTGCCTCAAACACCTGAAGCTTGAAAACGCGGTTGCAGACGTTGGCGATGCTGCTGGCTGTGGAGTAGCCGTGGCAGAGGATCAGGGAACGGGTCCTGCTGACAAAGCTTCTGACCTGGATATTCCGGAAAAATACGGTAAAGAACAGCTTGTCCTTCTGGGGACAGCGCTGTTCCAGCTGCTGCTGCAGGTTCACGGACAGCTGTTCGCCCAGACGGCTTTCATCGGGGTAAACATCCCTTATGTACTGGGCCAGCTGGTAGAGCTCTCTGCAGCCGTCCGCCTCGTCCCAGGGGCAGGCCCTGCGGTAGGTCAGATGGAGTGCCAGGCTGAAACGGGGCCCGGAGGCGACCGTCACCCCGGACTGGAATTCCATCTGCCGGAAGACCTGTTCCAGAATCTGATCCAAGTAGCTTAAATCCTCTTTGTCGTAGTTCTGTTTACGGAAATACAGCTGGTCCAGATAACGGTCCAGGACCCGGTCCAGCTCGCTCTCAAACTGACGCCGTCCGGTCTGGCCTGTCTTTACAAGCTGATAGGCCTGCAGAAGGCCGGAAAAGAACTCGTCCTCCAGGGCTGCTCCGGGATCGCTCAGGCGCACCAGGCTGTTCACCCGGGCGTCGGGGGCGATTTCAATCTCGCCGGACTGCTCCGATCCGCCCATACGGGCGGGAATCTGAGCCAGCAGATAGGCCGGATAACAGGCGCGGGTAACCCGGATGCGGCTGTCCCGGCTGTTGATCAGAGCGTTTCCGCATACATACTGGACAATGTTGATCAGCTCGCCGATGTTGCCTTCATACTGGAATTCCAGCATGTCGGAGAGTACGGTGCGACTGACAAGCACGGGCTGGCCCAGATTTTTGGCCTCGCGGATAAAATAGAGGTAGATCATCTGGAGCTTTTCCTCGCGCACCCGATCCTTTAAGTCCGGGATCTTTACGACGATGGGAATGCGCCGGTACAGGGTTTGCAGCATATAGCTGGACGAATCCAGATTGCTGGCGAAAATGAAGCGGACCCGGGAGGTGCGCCACCCGCTCGTCTCCCCCATGCGCCGGAACACGCCTTTGTCCAGAAAAGTAAACAGTTTTTCCTGCCCCTCAGGGCTCAGCCGGTGAACCTCATCCATAAAGAGGATGCCGTTGTCCGCGTCCTCCAGCAGGCCGGTCTTGTCGCTTGATGCTCCTGTGAAGCTCCCTTTTATGTAGCCGAACAGATTGGAAGAGAGCAGCTCTGCGTTGTTGTAGTATTGGGCGCAGTTAAAGGTCAGAAAGGGAGCGTCGGGCTTCAGGATCCCCTGGGAGACTGCATACTGCCAGGCCAGCTGGGCGATATGGCTTTTTCCTACGCCGGTGTTACCCTGAATCAGGATCGGAAGGCCGTTTGGGGGATATTTCACGGCAATTTTCATCTGGTTGATGACTTGGCGCAGGCTGCCGTGGGAGCCTGTCAGCGAGGAAAAGACATCCTGCTCCTCGCAGGCCTCGGACTTTAAGCCCCTCACTTCCTCCGGCGAGGAGAAGCTGTCTGCGTAAACCGGAACGCCCAGCGCCTGTTCCAGGGCGGCCCGTTCCAGAAAATAGACCGGTCTGGAGTTGATTTTAACCAGGCTGCCCTCCGCCGCGAGCTGATTTAAATAGCCGCTAACCGTATTGCGCTTCAGCTTCATAACAGCGGCGATCTGTTCGGCCGAGTATATAGACAGGTCCTGACACCGGTCAAATTCCAGGGTGATTCCGGCGATGTATTGCTGAATATTGTCTTTCACCATTCCTGTTTTCTCCTTTCATGGATATAATAAGCAATCTTTATGCCAAATAAAATCATGGCGGGATACCCTCTGTTTTTACTTAATAATGTACCGTAGCGCCCGGGTTTTTACAAGAAATATGTACAAATAAACCATATTTTGTCACAAAAATGCAGAACCTCAGCTATAATAAAAGCGGGAGCACTGTCGAAAATCTCCTTCGTCAGTGTCGAAAAACCGGCCGGACAGGCAGGTAGCCCCTGTCAGCTGGAAAAAATATTTGACTTTTTAATTTAATATAAGGAAGCTTTCACTTAAAACACAAAGAAAATCGCAATTTTCAATCCGATTATCAAAAGTTGGCACGGAAATTGCATTAATGAAAAGTGAGCGCTCGAAAAAAGAGATTGGAGGTAAATGCTATGGTAAAACTTTTAAGGATTGACGACCGCCTGATTCACGGACAGGTAGCGTATGGATGGACCCAGGCGCTGGGGGTCAGCGTGATTCTGATTGTCAATGACGACGTGGCCGGGAATGAAATGCGCAAGGTCGCCTACAACGTAGGCAAGCCCGCAGGCTGCAAGCTGTATTTCAGGGATGTGAAGGAAGGGGTCGAGGCAGTCAAAAAGCTGGAAGCCTCCAATCACAAGTGCCTTGTATTGGTGGACAATGTGAAGGACGCTCTGACGCTGGTAAAGGAGAGCGGCTGTATCAGGACAGTCAACCTGGGCGGACAGCGGATGGCGGATGGAAAACGCTTCATCACAACGCTGGTTGCCGTGGACGATTCAGACATTGCCATGTTAAAGGAGATCGAGGCGGCCGGAACCGATGTGGAGGTGCGCAAGCTGCCTTCCGAGACGAAGCGCCGCCTGGAGGAATTGATTTAGTGATAGGATGAGGAGGATAAAAAGATGTTTGGAACCGCTTTGCTGATTGGCCTGATCGGCGCCCTGTCCCAGTGGGAGAGCCGGATGATGGGCGAAATTAAGCTGTCCCAGCCGCTGGTAACAGGCGTGCTGGTAGGAATCGTGTTGGGCGACATTAAGACGGGCGCTATGATGGGCGCACAATTCCAGCTGCTCTGGATGGGAATATCCGGCGTGGGAGCTACGCCGATGATGGATGTGGGCGTAGGCAGCATCCTGGGAACCTCGTTTGCGATTCTTTCGGGCGCGGGCATCGAGGTGGCCCTGACACTGGCGCTTCCGGTGGCGCTGCTGTCCCAGTACATAAATGTGGGCATCCGCACGCTGATCAACGGATTTATGCCCAAAGCGGACGCTTATGCAGCTGAGGGAAATATGCAGGGCATGGCCAGAATTCACTGGTTCGGCGCCTCCCTGTTCTTCCTCCTGGGCTTCATCCCCTGCTTCTGCGGCATTATGTTCGGCTCCGAGGCTGTAAACGCCTTTGTGGAAATCATTCCCACCTGGATCACCAACGGATTGGCCGCCTCCTCCAAACTGTTCCCTGCGCTGGGCTTTGCACTTCTCATGCAGGTGACAATGGGGAAGGGTATGATCCCGTACTTTATTCTGGGCTTTGCGGTCAGCGCATACCTGGGAGTGCCGGTCACCGGCATCGCCGTGATTGGTCTGGCCATCGCCCTGATTGTGTTCCAGTTTAACCAGAGCGGAACAAACGCTGAGATAGAGGAGGATATTTTATAATGGCTAGGGAAAAACTCTCGAAAAAAGATCTGATGACTGTGTTCTGGCGCTCGTTTGCCATCATGGGTTCCATGAACTATGAGCGTATGCAGGGCCTGGGCTATGCGTGGAGCCTGTTCCCCTGCCTGAAGAAGATTTACAAGGACAACAAGACCAAGCTATGCGACGCCCTGTCCCGGCACATGGCCGCGTTCAACTGCGCCACGGCTCCCATCCCCTTTATCATGGGCATCACCCTGGCCATGGAGGAGCAGAACGCGGACAATGACGAGTTCGACGCCTCGGCCATCAGCACCATCAAGGTCGCCCTCATGGGCCCGTTGGCAGGAATCGGAGATGCCTTTTTCTGGGGCGTGTTCCGGGTGGTATCTGCGGGTATCGGCGTGTCCTTCGCGTTGAGCGGCAGCCCCCTCGGAGCCCTGTTCTTCCTGATCCTTTACAACACCCCGAATATTCTGTGCCGCTATTTCGGGCTGTTTCTGGGCTACCGGGAAGGAAGCTCGCTGCTGGAAAAATGGACGGCTTCCGGCCTGCTGGACCGCGTGACCAATTCCGCCGGGATCCTGGGCGTCATGGTGATCGGCTCCATGATTGCGACTATGGTCAATATCACCACGCCCATGGAGCTCAACCTGCAGGGCGCGGTGGTCAATTTCCAGTCCGTATGCGACCAGATCATGCCCAAGCTGCTTCCGTTAGTGACGACCGGAGCTATTTACGGGGCGCTGAAGAAAAATGTGAAAACCGGTATGATTATGCTGGCAATACTGGCGATTGGATTTGTGGGAAGCGCCATTGGATTATTATAATATTGAGTAGGTAACAGGAGGAGATCATTATGTTACAGAATAAAGAATACTACGACGAGCACGGAAAGGCGAATATTGCCTTAAAAAATACCATTGAGCAGGTGGCGGACACAATTTGCCAGGAAGGATTTTCCAATATCTTTTTCGCAGGCTCCGGCGGCTCCATTTGCATGCTGATGCCCTTTGTGGAAATCCTGAAAAAACTGACGGATATCACATCCTACGCTGAGGAAGCCGCGGATCTGAAGGTGGCGGATTACCGGCAGCTGACCAGGGAATCACTGGTGATCGTGGTCTCCAAGACAGGGAACGCCGAGGAGCCTGTGGAGCTGATCCAGGAATGCAACCGCAGAGGCATCCGCACAGTGTCCTTCGTGGGCAACGACACCTCGCCGGTTTATCTGGAATCCACCTATAAAATCTGGATCGATGAGGACGTAAACGCCTTCCGTTACATGCAGATTTACTACTTCATGTTCCGCCTCATGCACAACAAGGGGTATTTCCCGCAGTATGAAGACTTCTGCCGCAGTATGGAGGTTCTGCCTCTGGCGCTCTACGAGGCGGCGAAGGTGTTCGAGCCCACGGCGTGGAAATTCGCAAAGGAGTACAAGGACGAGCCGTACATCCTGTTCGTGTCCAGCGGGATGGGCTATCCCGAGGCATTTCGCTTCTCCTCCTGCTCCGTGGAGGAGGTATTTCACATCAAGACCCAGGCCATGAACTCCGCAGAGTTCTTCCACGGCTGCTTTGAGATTGTAGACGAGGACACGGCGGTGGTTCTGGTCAAAAATGAGGACGGCGCCAGATCCGTGGACGAGCGGGTGGAGCGTTTCCTGAAAAACTACGGGAAGAAGTACATTATCGTGGATATGAAGGACTTTGCTATGGAGGGAATTCGGGAGGAATACCGTTCCTACTTCACGCCCGCGTTCCTGAATATGATCTTCGGTGGCCTGACCTTCTCGTGCCTGCACGAGACCACGGGCCTTGGCTTTGACACGCGGAAATACTACAGAGTGGTACAGTATTAGGGCGAGTAAAGAAATTAATAAGGATGTGATGGAGTAATGAAGGAAATCGATTTTTATGTAAAAGATTCGCTGGGGCTGCATATGCGGCCCGCGGCGGCCTTCGCAGGAATTGCCAAACGGGCCAAGAGCAGTATTTTCATTGAGAAAAAGGGTGGGGAGCCGGTGGATGCTCGGATGATTCTGATGGTGATCCGGATGGGGATCAAGCAGGCGGAGGATTTTATGATCCGTGTGGAGGGCGAGGACGAGGACGAGATCAGCCAGGAAATCACCGCGCTGCTGGGAGAGCTGTAAAATAACGCTGGGACAGGGAATGACATTTTCCTGTCCCAATTTTTATGTTGAATTAAGAAAAAACTGCTTGTAAAATGCCACTTTTTGTGAGAGAATGGAGATAAGTATGATGTGATAAATTTAACAAAGGGCACTGTACTTGATTAAATTCATTTTTGAAAGGAGTTTTAACACATGATTTATTCACAGGAAGTAGAAGAGATGTGCACAGTTGCACAGGGCGTTCATCATGGCGCTGCTCCAATCCCGGAAGAAGCTAAATGGGTAAAATCAAAAGAGATCAAAGACATTTCCGGCCTGACTCATGGCGTGGGCTGGTGTGCTCCGCAGCAGGGTGCCTGCAAACTGACACTGAACGTAAAGGAGGGCATTATCCAGGAAGCGCTGGTTGAGACCATCGGATGTTCCGGTATGACCCACTCCGCAGCTATGGCAGCTGAAATCCTTCCGGGCCGCACGGTTCTGGAAGCTTTAAATACAGACCTGGTATGTGACGCCATCAACACCGCCATGAGAGAGCTGTTCTTACAGATCGCTTACGGCAGAACCCAGAGCGCGTTCTCCGAGGATGGACTTCCCATCGGAGCCGGCCTGGAGGATCTGGGCAAGGGCCTGCGCTCTCAGGTGGGCACCATGTACGGAACCTTAAAGAAAGGTCCTCGCTATTTGGAGATGGCCGAAGGCTATGTAACCGGCATCGCGCTGGATGCAGACGACGAGATCATTGGTTATCAGTTCGTAAGCCTTGGCAAGATGACTGATTTCATCAAGAAGGGTGACGATCCCAACACCGCATGGGAGAAAGCAAAAGGCCAGTACGGCCGCGTTGCCGACGCTGTTAAGATTATCGACCCGCGTAAAGAATGATGAAGACCAATTAGGAGGATAAGAAAATGGCATTATTTGAATCTTATGAGAGAAGAATTGACAAAATCAATTCCGTTTTGAATAGCTATGGCATTGCTTCCATTGAGGAGGCTGAGAAGATCACCAAGGATGCCGGTCTGGATGTTTACGATCAGGTTAAGAAGATCCAGCCGATCTGCTTTGAGAACGCTTGCTGGGCTTATACCGTAGGCGCTGCGATCGCAATCAAGAAGGGCTGCAGAAAAGCTGCCGAGGCTGCCGCTGCAATCGGCGAGGGCCTGCAGGCGTTCTGTATTCCCGGCTCCGTTGCCGATCAGCGTAAGGTTGGTCTGGGACACGGAAACCTGGGCAAGATGCTGCTGGAAGAGGGAACCGACTGCTTCTGCTTCCTGGCTGGCCACGAGTCCTTCGCAGCCGCTGAGGGCGCGATCGGTATCGCAGAGAAGGCCAACAAGGTTCGCCAGAAACCCCTGCGCGTTATCTTAAACGGTCTGGGAAAAGACGCCGCACAGGTTATTTCCAGAATCAACGGCTTTACATATGTTGAGACCGAGATGGACTACTACACCGGCGAAGTGAAAGAGCTGTGGAGAAAGTCCTACTCCGAGGGCCTCAGAGCAAAGGTGAACTGCTACGGCGCCAACGATGTGACCGAGGGCGTTGCCATCATGTGGAAGGAAGGCGTGGACGTTTCCATCACCGGCAACTCCACCAACCCCACCCGTTTCCAGCATCCGGTTGCAGGCACCTACAAGAAGGAATGCGTTGAGAAGGGCAAGAAGTACTTCTCCGTAGCTTCCGGCGGCGGCACCGGCCGTACCCTGCATCCCGACAACATGGCGGCAGGCCCGGCTTCCTACGGCATGACCGACACCATGGGCCGTATGCACTCCGACGCTCAGTTCGCAGGTTCCTCCTCCGTTCCGGCTCACGTTGAGATGATGGGTCTGATCGGTATGGGCAACAACCCGATGGTCGGCGCGACTGTGGCTGTGGCTGTGGGGATTGAGGAAGCGGCGAAGGCTGGGAAATTCTAGGAAATCCAGTAAAATTAAGGATTTAAGATGTTGTTAAAAGTAGAAAAAAGTAGGG
>OLPX01000589.1_pt1 | contig 32372 bp, 27 predicted proteins | sample 1672491 | NCBI WGS metagenome assembly OLPX01 (sample SAMEA3136692, study PRJEB25190) | human gut metagenome | biome: human gut; feature: human-associated habitat; material: faeces | place: Austria | collected 2013 | reverse complement strand
CAGGGGCAGGAGAATTTTGATTTCTGTACCCTTTCCGGGAGAACTGGAAATGTGGATTCCGTAATCTTCCCCGTAAAAAAGGCGGATTCTCTGATGGACATTCACAAGTCCGATACTTTCATCAGAGACTTCTTCCCTGTTAAGAGACTGTTTAAGAGAAGCAAGCTCTTCCCCGGTCATACCCTTCCCGTTATCTGTTATAAGAATATACAGATTTCCATTTTCAGAAAAAGACCGGAGGCGGATAAAATAACCATGGCTCGCATCTCCGAAAGCATGGACCACTGCATTTTCCATAATAGGCTGCAGCATAAACTGTGGGATATAAACTTCATTTTCATTTACTTCTGTTTTCACAATAAGCTGTATTTTATCGCTGTGGCGGAAATTGATCACATCCATATAGATCGAAGCATGTTCGATTCCTTCTTTTAACGGAATTGTGTTTCCACCGGTTTTCATTCCAAGCCGGCAAAGACGGCTGAATTTTTCAATCATCTCTGTAACAGGACTTTCGCCATTGGTCTCATACATGGCTTCCCAGCGGATGATATCCAGAGTATTATAAAGAAAATGAGGATTGATCTGCATAAGCATGGCATCCAGCTGAGCGTTTTTCCAGCTTAGCAGAGTACGTTGCCGGCGGATTTCTGAAATATATACCTGATCAATAAGATGATTGGTGTTTTCTGCCATTTCGTTGAAACGGTTTCCAAGATCAGTGATCTCGTCATGACCGCTGTTTTCATACCGGGCAGTCCATTTTCCGCTGCCTGTTTTTTTCATTACATAATTCAGTTTTTTCAGAGGGTCGGAAATACTGAAGGTTACATAATAGGAGAGAATAAAGCAGGCGATCACTGTTCCGGCAAGCACCAGGAGACAGAGGTTACGGATATGAAACGGATGTTTCATAAGTGTATTCAGATCAGCAACATAGCAGGTGAAAAGTCCTGTTCCCGGAATCTGTTCATAGGCAAGAAGTACATTCTGTCCGTTGATCAAAGTGCGTTCAACGCTTTTTCCTTTACTCTGCATCTGCTGGTAAAGGACAGGATCATAAGGAAGAGAGGGGGCATTGATACTGGGGTTAAACCAGTGGAGGATCCCGTCTTTTCCAATGAGAAAGGTATTGCCGGTATTGTCGTCATCCATAGTGCCTTCCACAGCGTCGAAAAAAGTATCCGGATCAATATTAAAAAGCAGAACACCAAGAAATTCCCGATCATATGGTCCATAAACGGCGATGCCAAGAGTGATGATATTGGCAAAACCGTATACATTCTGTTCATTCTTATAAAAAATATCTGTCTGTTCCCGACTGTCCATCCATACAGGATATCCCCTTTTTTCCTGTGGAAGAAGATAAAATTCAGACTGATAAAAGGAATCCAGATCCCGGATAGTACCGCCTCTCTGGAAGCCGTTTTCCTCTACCATATGGTACTGACAGTCCGGAGTGACAAACTGAATATTTACAATATATTTCTGATTCTGTCGCAGATCATAGAGCCTGTTTTCTATCAGGAATGTATTTTTTTGAAACTGCGTTTCTTCTTCCGGGGTCCGGTTCTGAGAAAGAGCAGAATTTTCTGAGACAGCATTGAGGATATGGATATCATCATAAAAATTCAGAGCAGTATTTTCGTAATCTTTCATGGTGTCCTGGATTTTCAGACCTGCATTCTGTACTAACATAGTGGTATATCGGTCAAGGTTCAGGCTGATCTCTCTGGAATACTGAAAGAATGAAAAAAACGTCAGAAAAAAAGCAGAAGTAAGCAAAAGCACCAGAAAAGAAATATTCAGTCGTTTAAAAATGCCTACTTTGCGAAGCCTGCGGATTACCAGAGCATTCCATTTATGTCTGAGGGTGCGGATAAAAGTGAACAGTTTCATACAAAACCTCCGGACGGATATATATGGATACCATACATAAAGTTTTATTTATTATAGCACAGTCAGTGAAAAAAGACATCATATAAAGACAGAACTGTTTTCCTGCATGGCTGAAGCAGGAAGAACAGTTCTTTACTTTATATTTTATGCCTGAAAAATAACATAAAAGGAATTCATACTATTATTTTTTATTTGCCTCATTGAACTTTTCAAGAGCTTCTGATTCACACTGTTTCTGTGCGTCTGCAAATTCTTTTTCAGGATCTGCATTAGGATCGGTGAGGATTTTCTGGACAGCACGGTCAACATAGGAACCGAAATCAGCTTTTCCATAAAATTCCAGACGGCCAACAGTTTTTGCTGCTTCCAGTACTTCTTTGTATTCTTCCGGGAACTCGTAGAAATCAGTTACGCTCATATCATCACGTGGAATAATTACCGGGCTTAAAGCGCCTTTTGTTGCAAGATTCTCAAAGTAGGAAGAGAAGTAGTCTTTTGAATTATAAAATTCAATATATTCCCATGCAGCGTCTTTTTTGGCCTGATCAGCTTTTGCGTTAATAACATAGGTGCTTCCTGCAATGGCTGTGGTCTGTTCTCCGGAAGGTCCGGCAGGAGGCAGGCAGAGACCGATATCGTCAGGATCCATTCCGTTGGAAACAGCATCTGATACCCAGTCAGACGCAAATGGCATCATGCCGATCTTGCCCATTGCAAAGTCCATGGTAAGATCTTCAAATTTCAGTGTCAGATCGCTCTGAAGGACGCCTTCGCTTTTTAACTGCTGATAATATTTAGCGGCTTCAATAACAGCCGGGTCAGTAAAGGTAAGCTCTGCGGTTCCGTCTTCATTTTCTTTTGTCAGATCACCGCCTGCCTGCCATACATAGTACTGGAAGAACCATTCTGTCCATTCAGCAGCCAGAGTTGCGTAGCCTGCAACCTGATTTTCAGGGTCATTGATTTTTTTTGCCATATCAAGAGCTTCTTCCCATGTTTTCGGAGGTTCTGTCAGACCTGCTTCCTCAAAGAGCGCTTTGTTGTAACCGAAAAGCATTGGAGAAACAGTGGAAGGAATACCGTAAATCTGTCCGTCTCTTGTGAACATATCTACATACTCTTTGGTAAAGTTTCCCCATTCATCCCAGTTATCTGTATAAGCGTTCAGAGGTTCCAGGATACCTGCCGCAATATAGGAATCCATCATGGTAAAAGAGCAGTTTACAAGATCCGGTGCGGTTCCGGAAGCAACACCCTGATAAAATTCATTTCCCGGATCGCCTTCTTTTACAACTTTGTTTAATGTGATCCAGGGATGCTCTTCCAGAAACTGTTCTTCCATGGAGAGAGACCAGTCATCCTGAGTACGGCTTGTTACCCAGATAGTAAGTTCTACCGGCTCATGTTCTTCCTCTGCTGCAGAAACAACAGTAGCACCTGCAAAAGTAGTTGCTGCCATGGAAAGGCAGAGAAGAGTTGCGAGAAGTTTTTTCTTCATCATAAATATATCCTCCTTTTTACTGACATATTCTATGCCGTTGTTTTGTCCTGTAATTAATCATAACAGATAAATTTACTTATGAAAATAGAATAAAATTAACGAAATTGCATAAAAAAGGTCACTTTTTTTAAGGTGCAGCAGGAACACGGTTCAAGACGTTAAAAAAAGTGACCTGAAAGTAAGGTTAGTATATTTCAGAAAGCATTACGTTTCTTTATACTCTAAGCTAACAGAATCATGCAGAAAAATGGAGGTACGGAAAATGAGTAAGAAAAAGAAAAGATCTCTTGCCGTAAAGCCGGGCAGCTATATGTTCCGGAAAAAAATAACGCCGTGGTGTATCCTGTTTCTTCCCATGGCATTTACTGTGTGGCTGAAATATTATCCTATTTTCAGCGCATTTTATATTTCTCTGTTTCAATATGACCCAATCAATCCTCCGGGAAAATTTGTGGGATTTGAGAATTATATGGAAATGTTTCAGATGCAGTTTTACTGGGATTCCTGGAAAAACACCTTTATTTTCCTGATGCTGCAGCTTTGCATGTGTTTCTTTATCCCGCTGATTCAGGCGCTCCTTCTGAACGAGCTGATCAAATTACAGAAATGCCTGACAACACTTTATATTCTTCCGGCTCTGATCCCTACTTCAGTAAATGTGATCATCTGGAAATGGATCTGGCATCCGGATTATGGCGTGGCAAATCAGATCGTGCAGTTTTTCGGCGGAGAGCCTCAGACCTGGCTCAGTGATCCGAATCTGGTAAAATTCTGTATTATCTTTCCGGGGGTGCTGGGAGGCGGTCTGACCGTACTGCTTTATCTGTCAGCCATACAGGGAGTCTCCACAGATATCATGGAATCGGCAGCTCTGGACGGATGTACAGGATTTAAAAAGATCATACATATTATACTTCCAAACATTTCCTTTATGATCTTTATTCAGCTTATTATGTGTGTGATCACAACTATGCAGATGCTGGATGCTCCTTATATGTATGCATCCGGAGGACCCAGCGGAGCATCTACCACACAGGGTATTTTTATTTACAATGCATTTAATCAGGATCTGAATTATGGACGCGGTTCTGCTGCATCGGTAGTTCTGCTGATCGTGATAGCGGCCCTGACTATGATGCAGATGCATTTTGAAAAGTCAGAAAACAACTAGAGGGGGCAGAGCAATGAAAAGCTTAAGAAATAAAAATAAAATCCATTATGGAAAATCAGAGCGCTGTCTTAAGATCGTGGCAGTTGTGGTATCCCTGTTGTTTGCGGCGCTGATGCTGTATCCCATGATTTTTGCCGTATCCAGCTCCATGAAGGATAACTCGCAGATTTATGAGGTGCCTCCGAAGCTTCTTCCGGGCAGCGCAAACAGTGTGTCTCTTGTGTTTGATTACTCCGGTCAGGAATTTGAAAGTGAAGAGGCCTTAAAGGATCAGATGATGCAGGACAATGTGCTTGCCATGTTCGGAACCAACTTCAAGCTTGCGGATCAGTCTATTATGGAAATTCAGGTATATGGCACAAAGGACGGAAAAACACTGTTTCATTCCAGAGCGCATCAGATGAAGCTGCAGATGGAATGTGACTATGGTATTTATAAGAGAACTGCGATCAAAAAAGAGATTCTTCTGCATGATGACCGCTATATCCGTGCATGTGAGTCTATCGGATATGAATTTGACGCAGACGGGATTGATAAAAAGGTAGAAGAAGGACTTGGAAACAATTTTACTGAACAGATAAGCTCTGTGCTGAATGAAAAATATCAGACTGTCGGAAAACTGGTAAGTGTAGGTGATAAGACAAAGAATCTTCTGAATCTGGAAAGCTTTAAATATTATCTGGATATGCCTGCCTATATTTATCCTCAGAGCGAACGGATCGTCAAAATGGGATTTATGACTTTTGTGATCAACAGTGTGATTGTTATTGGTTTTGCAATGGTTGCCCAGGTGATCCTCTGTTCCGTATGTGCTTTTGTGATCAGCAGACAACTGTCAAAAAGAACCGGAAAATTTGTACTGATGTTTTTCCTGGGCGGAATGATGGTTCCTTTTGCAAGTATTATGCTTCCTCAGCTGATCATGTATAAGGAAATGGGAGCTTATAATAACTATGCGGCGCTTCTTCTTCCGTTCCTTTATCCGTACGGTTTTTATGTGTATCTGTACAAGGGATTTTTTGATCAGATCCCGGGAAGCTATTTTGAAGCAGCCGCGTTGGACGGAGCCGGAAGCTGGTATCTTTATTCCAGAATATGTATGCCCCTGTCCAAGCCGATTATTTCTCTTATTGCGCTGCAGACATTTATTGGAAACTGGAATGATTTTTTCTGGGCATGGCTGGTAACAGAGGATCAGAATCTGTGGACCTTAAATGTGGCTCTTTATAATATTTCCAATAATGCAGGAACCAAACAGAATGCTCTGATGGGGCTTGCTGTTGTGACCATCACACCAGTGATACTGTTGTCTATTCTGTTTTCCAGACAGCTGAAGCAGAGCATTGTGGCATCAGGAGTCAAAGGCTGACGATGGGTGTAATAATTGAAAAACAGAAGAATCCTGTTGCTGAAAACTGGAAAAAAAGGTATGATAAAATCATAGAGTCAGGAGTGTATTATGGAATTAACAGGTATGGTAACCACAAGAGAAGAATTTCTCTATCCGGACAGTCTGTGCGGCAGACTTCCGGAGGAACTGCAGATCACCATGGCTGGAAATGGCAGACCAGGGATCCAGCTGATACTTGAGACCAGTGGAAAAAAGGTGAACTTTTTCCTGAAGGGAAAGGGGTTTTGTGGAGAATGGTATGAAATGAAAGACATTCCGGTGGAATATAATACCGGAGACGGAGTTTCTCAGGGAGGCGCTATGGTGCTGGAAACACCGCCGGGAGAAAAACCGGATTATGTGACCCGTCTGGCACCTTTTCGTGTTTATGACTGTCTTTGCAGGACAGACAGCGGGGAGATTCCCGTAAAGAACCGGAAGGCCGCAGCGTATCTCTGCCTTGTGCCGGACAAGGATCTGGAGCCGGGAGAATACCACCTGAGTCTTGGGGCAGAAACAGAAGAAGGCTTCTGGGAAGGCGGTGTGTCCGTAAAGGTCTGCAGCGTGCGGATTCCAGAGGATGCGTTTCCCGTTACAAACTGGTTTTCCCTGGAGGCAATAAGCCGGTTCCATCATGTGGAAATGGGAACACCGGAGTATCTGGATATGCTGAGAGTATACATCCGCGCTATGAGGAGACTGCATCAGAAAATTTTTTATATTCAGCTGGACGAGAAATGCGTAAACATCAAAGAACTGCCTGCTTTTGACTTTGAGTACTTAACACCGGTGATTCAATGCTTTTTTGAAGAAGGAATGGAAATCATGGAGATTGGAGCGCTTCTTCACCGTGGATTTCTTCCGGACGGAAGTCCGGATATGTATACGGACAGCTTTACCTGTATGATGGATAAAAATCTGAAGTTTGATACACTGGAAGGTTATGTTCATACAGTGAAGCTGGTACAGGCGCTGGCTTCCTATCTGAAAAAGCACGGATGGGAAAAAAAGATCCTGTTCCATATCCATGATGAGCCGGATATCCATGTAAAGGATCGGGAGGCTCTGGAGGCAAGGCGCCGGCAGTATTATCTGGCTGCAGGTATCCTTCGGAAATATCTTCCTGGTGTACAGATCATAGAAGCGGTTGATACTGCGGAGTTTTATGGAGGAGTGGATATCTGGGTTCCGGGAACAGCCGGATATGAAAAAAAGAAGGCTGAGTTTGATCAGCTTATCCGTCTGGGTGAAACTGTGTGGACTTATGTCTGCTGCGGGCCGGAGGGAGAATGGCTTAATCGTTTTCTGGATTTTCATCTGATACGTGGAAGACTTCTGTTCTGGGGCTGTGCCAGAAACAGGATTTCCGGATTCCTCCACTGGGGATTTAACCAGTTTCCGGGAGGAATGGATCCATTCAAAGGAACCAGCTGTCCGAATGATACAGGAATAGGAACTGCCTTTCCCTGTGGTGATTCTTTTCTGGTGTATCCGGGAAAAGAGGGACCGGAGATCAGTATGCGTCTGGAAGCACAGCGAAGAGGAGCAGAGGATGCGGCACTTTGGGGACTGCTCCTGAAAAAAGATCCGCAGCTTCATGACCGGCTACTAGATCAGATGTTTACGAATAATCATACATACAGCAGGGATCCGGAGAAACTTGACCGGGTTTATGCACAGCTTCTGGAAAGTCTGGAAAAATACAGCTGACCGGAAGACCGGCAGAAAACAGACAGGAGAGAGCATGAGCGGCAGAAAAAAGAAACGGACATTAAAAAGAGAGATCACACTGCTGACGATGGCAACATCTTTTGGCGCGCTGGTTCTTTTTGGAACAGTGATGATCGTGATGTTTTTTGTGTTTTTTCTGGGGAATATCAGGGAGGATATGGAAAATATCCTCCAGAATACCCTTCAGAACTATCAGTCAAAAATGCAGTTTATTCAGGACGGGGCAGTGATGATCCGCCACAATTCCACACTGCAGGATTTTTTTGACGCAGACTGGACAGACCGGGCAGAAATGGAAAAACAGCTTTCCTACAGTATGGAATTATTTTCCAATCGGAATATGACAGAAGGACAGAGTCCTTTTGTGACCAGTGTGTGTCTGTTTAATAAAAAGGATGAGTATGTCAGGGAGCATTACTATCCAATGACTGTTTCGGCAGGACGAAACAAGGAGATTGGTTATCTGGAAATGATGCGCGATTTCCGCCAAACAGAAGAAAGATATCAGATGACGTCAGGGGCTGATGAGATCAACCTCTGTTTTCGTGTTTATGGAGACGGCATGGAAGAGCTGGGGATTTGTGTCCTTGGAATCGCAAAAGAGGGGATGCGGGATATTTTTGCCCAGATCGAAACATACAGTCATGGAAACTGGATTGTCAGCGACCAGCAAAAAAATATCCTGATCTCCGCAGGGGCGGAGCAGACAGCCGGAGAGCTGAACCATCTGGAACTGAATGCCGTGGGAGAAAAAAGGATCGCAGGAATCAGGACTCTTTATGCGTCTATGGGAACAGGGTTTGGTACCTGCGCGGCGGTATCTGTGGGAATGGATAATATTTATGTGATCCTGAAACCTACTATGGTTACTTTTTTTGCAGTGGTCTTTCTGGCTCTTATATTTATTGGAGCCATGATGCTGGGAATCAGTTTTCGGTTTACCAGACCATTAAAGACGCTGGCAGATAATCTGGAGGCATTTGGAAAAAAAGATCTGGATGTTCGTATGGAGGATTCTTCTATTTCCGAGATCCATGAGATCAGTGTGATCTTTAATGAAATGGCAGAAAGGATCCAGTATCTCATCGAGCAGGTCTATGAGAAACAGCTTCTTGCAGCCCGGTCGCAGACCAAGTATCTGCAGGCACAGATCAATCCTCATTTCCAGTTTAATATCCTTGCCATGTTCAGCATCCGTGCCAGACTTGCCGGAGATGAGGAGCTGTACAGAGGACTTCAGGCATTTTCCGGACTGATGCGGGGCAAAATATTCCGGGAAAAGGAAATCCGTATTCCGGTATCTCAGGAAATGGAACTGGTGGATTTTTATCTTTATCTTCAGAAAAGCCGGTTTGAAGACCAGCTTACCTATGAGATCGAATATGGAAGCGAGGATGTGAAGAATTTCAGGATTCCAAGGCTTCTTATTGAAAACCTGGTGGAAAATGCAGTGTCCCACGGGATCGAGCCAAAAAGTGGCGGATCCGTCTTTTTGAGCAGGATGACATGCTCCATATTGTAGTGGAAGACAATGGAGTAGGATATGAGGAACGCGCAGAAGACCTGGAAATCGATCTGGAAGAAGAAACGGAGCATACCCATACAGGTCTTGCCAATATGAAACGACTCCTTGAGATCCTTTATCATGACAGATATTGTATGAATATCACAGGAGAAAAGAATGTAGGAACAAGGGCAGAGATCATTCTGCCTGCAGAAAGGGGAAGCGTATATGTGGAAAGTAGCAGCAGCTGATGATGAGGCATATCTCAGAACCGCTCTGAAAAAACTGATGAACTGGGAAAAAATGGGCTGTGAACTGATCCGTGTGGTAAACAACGGCAGAGAGCTTCTTCAGTGTGTGGAAGAAGAACACCCGGATATTGTGATCACGGACATCCGTATGCCGGAGATCGACGGGCTGGAGGTATGCAGACAGCTTTATGAAAAGTACCCGGAAACCCAGACAATTATCCTGAGCGCCTATACAGACTTTGAATATGCAAGAACAGCCATCCGGTATGATGTAGCGGATTATGTACTGAAGCTTTCCGTTCTGGAAGAGCTTCCTCCTGCAGTGGAAAAGGTAACCCGGAAGCTGCAGAAACAGAAAAAAGAACTGGAGGAGGAGCTGGTAAAACTGCCGGAGAAAAAAGTGGCAGAAAGTCTTTATGACCAGGTTCAGGAATACATTGAAAAGAATTACAGCAAAAAGATCACCCTTAACGATATGGCAGAAGAGCTTCATGCAAACAGCAGTTATTTAAGCAGGCTTTATAAAAAAGAAAGCGGGCAGAATCTTTTTGATGTGATCCTGAAAAAAAGAATCGAAAAAGCCAAGGTATATATGGAAACTACGGACAGAAAGATTTATGAAATCTCTCAGTCGGTAGGGTTTGACGATACCGGATATTTTTCCAGGATCTTTAAAAGATACACGGGGGTTTCCCCCAAGGAGTATCAAAGTGGGAAGAGGGGCGTAAATGAAGAGTAAGAAAAAGCTTCTGAGAATTTCAGGGCTGGCGTTTCTTTCTGTCGTTTTTCTGGCAGGATGTGGAGAAAAAGCGCCGGAACCGGTAGAGATCACTCTGATCCACGGATGGGGGACTACCGAAGAGGATCATGTGGTCATGCGGGATATTTATCAGGATTTTGAAAAGGAAAATCCTGATGTAAAGCTGAACCAGCTTTCCATGCCCTCCGGAAGCGAAATGGTCCGTAAGGTTGAGGATATGCTTGTGGTAGGAGAAATCCCGGATCTGGTATTTCTGGGAGGATCCGGTAAAGATACGGTATATCAGTTTATGACGGAAAATGATCTTGCCCTCGATCTGATGCCATATATCAGAGAAGATCGGGAATTTGCAGGGAATCTTGCTCCTGTAAATATTGATTTCTGGACTACGGGAGAAGAACAGCTTTTTACCATATCGGATGTGCTTCTTTTAAGCGGAGGCTACTGGTATGACCGAGAGATTTTTCAGGCAGCTGGGGTAGAGGAACTTCCGGATACCTGGGAGGAATTTCTTAAGGCATGCGATCAGATCGATAGTTGGGCGAAAGCAGAACAGAACGGTGTAGAATGTCTTCAGATGTCGTCAGAGGCATACCTTTATTTTATGGATCATATTCTTGCGGCCCAGGATTTTACAAATGGAAGTGTGGCTCAGAACCATCGGCTTTATCTGGAGGAAAAGGCTGTGAAGGAAGCTCTTGATACCCTGCGGAAAATCTATCGGTATTCCAGGGCAGATGGAGATTACAGCTATCGGGATGAAACAGATGCGTTTAATGACGGAAAAACAGCTATGTACATTAACGGAATCTGGGGCGCGCCTATGATCTCAGATCAGATAGACGCTGCCTATGCGCTGATCCCTTCCGGGGAAGGAGAAAAAATATCATGCGAGTCGGCATGTCTTGGATATATCCTTGGAAAAACGGGAGATGAAAAAAAGCAGGAGGCAAGCGTCCGGTTTGTGAAATACATGCTCAGTCAGCCGGTACAGGAACGGATTTTGAAAGAAACAGAGCAGGTTCCTGCGAATCCTCATATAGATATCCGGAAATATCAAAAGAAAATGGAGCGCTTTGTACAGGCGGCAGATACGGTAAAGGAAGCCGGAATCAGGATACAGGTTCCCGACAACCTGTGGAGCACCAGGGCCAGAGACAGCTTTATGGAAGGAATCGATGAGGTTCTGAAAGGAGAGCTTTCTGATGAGGAATTTATTCGTTCTCTGAAGTAAAAATAATCCATGTTTTTGTAAAAAAGTAAAAATAATACCGGATTGCAGTCAATATCTTTCATTCAAAACAACCATAAAATGAAATAAAATAAATACAAGTTAAGCAGAAATGCACAAGACGGAAAACGAAAACTATTTCATATTATGGAGGGAAAAGAAATGAAAAAAAGAACCATCAGTATTCTTCTTGCAGGAGCAATGACAATGGCAGCGGTTATGGGATCTACTGTGACTGCATTTGCGGGAGAAGAAGACACTCTGGAGTTTTATCACGGATACTACCATGATGAGAGCGAGTGGCCGGCAGCAAAGGTAATGAGAGATATTTATGACGAGTTTGCAAAAACTCATGCAGACGGAGAAGTAAAGTTTGAGCCGATCGCTGTAGAGAACAGAGATGAGATCGTCAGTGCTGAGGTAGCAGGCGGAAACTTCCCGGATATGGTAGACTGCGGACTTCCTCTTTCACTGGCAGCCATCAGCCAGGGGCTTGTTCTTGACCTGAAACCATATATTGATGAAAACAATCTTCAGGATGCAGTAGGTCTGAACTATACACAGAATGATGTGGACGGTCATATTTATACCGTTCATGACCAGCTGGAAAGCCGCGGACTCTGGTATAACACAGAGGTATTTGAGCAGGCGGGAATTACCGCAGAAGAGGCTTTTAAGGACTGGGAAAGCTTTGGAGCAGCCATGGATAAGGTTCATGAGCTGGGCGGAGATATCTATGGATATGCCGCAGGACAGGGCTCCCGTTATATCATTAATGCAGTTCTTGCATCTACAGAAGAGGGAAGAGCGCTTCTGGAAGGCAAACTGACACCGGAAGGCATTGAGTCTGAAGCGTTTGCAGAAGCTTTCAAGACAGCAGCGAAACTTGACCAGGCAAACGGATCCGATCATACTACAGAGGACGTTGGAAATCTTATGGATGACTTTAATAAAAACGGAAAAGCAGCAGTCCTCTTTAACGGCGTATGGAATGCCAGTGGAATTGATGCCGGTCTTGCAGATAAGATTGAATCTCAGATATTCCCGGGCAATGTTTCCGTTGTAACAGCCGGATCCGGTCATTCCATTTCCGCTAATTTAAGTGAGGCAGAAACAGAACTGGCACTGGAATTCCTGGCATATATGGTAAGTCCTGAGGTACAGGCAAAGATCTTTACCGGTGTACAGGCAAATCCATGCAATACCACACTTGACCTGAAGGCACTTGCAGAAGAAAGCGGTGATCCGATCACTCAGAAACTTGCAGAAGCATGTACGCAGGTAAATTCTGCAGAAACTGTAGTGACTGATCTGAACTATGTATGGGGGTCTGACGTAGGAAGCGCTATCATCAATGCACTGATGGAATCAGCAGTTGAAGGGACCGATATTGACGCACGTTTTGAGCAGTTAAAGCAGGAGCTGACAGCCCTTGTTGCATAAAGGCGGTAGTAGGAGGCGGCTTCGGCCGTCTCCTTTTTATCATCATAAAAAGTGGAGGAAACCGATTATGAAAACAAGGAATATGAGCTGGAAGAGAAAAGGCTTTATCCTGGCCTTTCTTGCTCCCACAGTAATTGCATTTGTATTATTTTATCTTTATCCTATTGTAACAGTCTTTGTGACCTCTTTCTGCAAATGGGATTATACCAATATTACCAGCCCGGAGTTTTTTGGATTTGCGGACATGTGGAATAACTACAAATATATTTTTGAGCTGTATCCGTATTTCTGGGAAGCTCTTCGGAATTCTACTATATGGGCGCTTCTGGGAGTGTTTGTGCAGATACCTGTTTCTGCTTTGATCGCTCTGGCATTTTCCCGTAAAGTAAAGGGGGTAAAATTTGCAAGAAATGTATATATCATCCCCAGCATGATTTCATCTGCAGCCATGGGTATGATCTTTCTGCAGCTGTACAGTCCGTTATACGGAGTAGTGAATCCGGTGATTCGTTTATTTAAACCGGATTTTTCCGAAAACATTCTTCTTCTGAAGGGACCGGCATTTATCGCCATGACCTGTGCCTATATCTTTTTTACAGGAACCACTACACTGATGATCCTGGGAAATATTATGGCAGTACCGGAAGATGTAAGAGAGGCAGCTATGCTGGACGGCGCCAGCGGTCTGAAGCAGGACTGGTATATCACCATCCCTATGATCAAGGATACGCTTCGTACGGTATCTATCCTTTCGGCAACAGCGGGCTTCCTGCTTTATAATGAGGTTTATTTCCTGACAAAGGGAGCAGCAGGAACCTACAGTATCAGTTATGTGATCCGTGAGCTTGCAATCACAAGTACAAGAACACAATTTGGCCGTGCAAATGCGGTAGCAGTGATTCAGATCCTTGCAGGTATGCTGATCATTGTATTTGTAAATCTTCTGTACAGTCAGCTTTTTAAAGGAAAAAGAATCCGAAGAAACGGAGGTCAGTCATGAACAGAAAAATGAAATCCAATCCCCAGGTACGTACAATGTCCCGGGGAACAAAGATCTTTACCTATATCTGTCTTGCATGGGCAGTTCTGGTGGCTCTGCTGCCTCTGGTCTGGCTGTTCATCTCCAGTCTGAAAAAAGATCCTCTGGCAAGACCCGGGTTCCAGCTTCCGGATTCCATCTGTCTGGACGGATATATTTCGACCTTCCGTGATCTCCATGTTATGAGATATTTCGGAAACAGTATGATTATTGCCGGTGTGTCTGTAGTCATCAGTATCCTGATGATCTCTATGTCCGCCTATGTAGTGGCAAGAATGGAATTTAAAGGGAAAAAGCTGGTAAACCTGATGCTGTATTCCACCATGTTCATTCCTGCTACAGCCCTTACCTATCCGGTTTATAATCTGGTAAATAAAATGCATATTTATAATACCAGAGGAGCTCTGATCTTTATTTATGCATGCAGCGGGCTGGCAGTCAGCTTTTTTGTCATCAAAAATTATTATGCAAACATACCCCATGAGCTTGAGGAGGCAGCTAGGATCGACGGCTGCGGCTATGCCATGACTTGGTGGAAGGTGATTTTTCCTATTGCAAGACCCGGAATCATGACTGCGGGAGTTCTGGCGTTTCTGAATAACTGGAATGAGTATTACTGGGCTTCTCTGGTGATCGTTGACAGAGAAAAACTGACGGTTCCGGCGCTTTTGTCCACGTTTACCACATCCTTCCGTACCAATTACAACGGTCTGTTTTCGGCGATGGTGATTATTATCCTGCCGCCTGTGATTCTGTACTGTGTGTTCAGTAAATTCTTTGTGGAAGCTCTTTCCGGTGGTGCGGTAAAAGGTTAAAAAGGAGGAAAAAACATGAAAGTAATAACGGCAGTTTTGATCGGAGCAGGTCTGCGGGGTGGCTGGGTGTATGCCGCCTATGCTCAGAGTCATCCGGAAGATCTGAAGATCGTTGCAGTAGCAGAACCGGATGAAGAAAGAAGAAATCTGATCGCAGAGATTCACGGGATACCGGAGGAACGCTGCTATCAGGATTATAGGGAACTGTTGGAAGAGGAAAAAATGGCAGACTGTGCCCTTGTCTGTACACAGGATACCATGCATTTTGAACCGGTAACAAAGGCTCTGGAAAAAGGATATCATGTACTCTGTGAAAAACCTATGTCTCCGGATGCTTCGGAAATTGTCACGATGGGAAATATGGCAGAAAAATATGGAAGGATCCTGATGATCTGTCATGTTCTGCGGTATTCTTCCTTTTTCTCCAGAATCAAAAATCTTATTGAGGAAGACCGCCTTGGAAGACTGATCAGTATTCAGCATATCGAAGAGGTTGGCTACTGGCACCATGCCCACAGCTTTGTGCGGGGAAACTGGAGACGCAGTGATGAAACAAGTCCTATGATCCTGCAGAAATGCTGCCATGATATGGATATTCTTCTGTGGCTGGCAGGAAGCTCCTGTACGAAGGTCAGCTCTTTTGGAGATCTGACATATTTCAAAGAAGAAAATGCACCGGAAGGAGCGCCTGCTTATTGTTTGGATGGATGTCCTCACAGGGATCAGTGTGCCTTTTATGCGCCGAAATTTTATTTTGAGCATCCAAAGGCAGAAGCGGACGGATTCATCCATGCGGTATCTGCGGATACCGACAGAAAAGCAGTTCTTGAGGCGTTAAGGACAGGTCCTTATGGACGCTGTGTGTTCCATTGTGACAATAATGTGGTGGATCATCAGGTTGTGAATCTGGAATTTGAAAACCATGTAACGGTCAATATGACTATGAGCGCCTTTACGGAAAACTGTGCCAGAAGGATCCATATTATGGGAACCAAAGGAGAACTCAGGGGAAATATGGAGCTTGGCGAGATAGAGCTTTCTGATTTTGCCACAGGGGAAAAGGAAATCATCCGGCTTTATACACCACCTACAGGGCACAGCGGAAGCGATACAAATATGATGAAGGATTTTGTAAGGTATCTGAGAGAGGACAGCACCCAGGTACGCTCCGGAGCTTCCGTGTCTGTGGAAAGCCATCTGATCGCTCTTGCGGCAGAAAGATCCAGAGTGACAGGAGAGACCGTAGATCTCAGGGAATTCCGGAAAGAGGCAGAAGGGTGTTAATATGGATCTGAGAAGGTTTTGCACAGAGATCGGTCTGCCTTCCGGCGCAGTGTGTATTGTGGAAAAAATGAATGAGGAGATCTCTGAAATCCGATATCAGTATGTCCGTGAACTGTTTTTTACAGACAGAGAGGAAATGTTCCGGGAGATCGCGTCTCTTACCGGATACAGACAAAGGTTTCTTTATTATTACTGCAGACTTGCATGTGAAACATATGAGAAATATCAGAGAGAAGGAATCGGAGACAGGGTGTTTTTTGACACCTTCTCCGATATTGCCGTCTGGTGTCAGGTCTGTTTCCGAAGATACGGAGAATATGGGCTTCAGGAATATGAATGGCTGTGGCGTCATGTGGAAATGACGCTTTTTCGTCTGGGAAGGCTGCAGTTTGAAAAAACAGAGTCCCTGTGGGAATTTGAATATAAAGGCAGGAAGACAGCAGTGGGCAATCCGGTGATCAGTATACATATCCCCGAGGGACAGCCGCTGGATCCGGAAGCCTGCAGAGAATCTCTGGATATGGGACGGAAATTCTGGGGTGGAGAGATTCCGTATGTATGCCATTCCTGGCTGCTTTTCCCCGGATTAAAGGAGCTTTTGGATGAAAAATCTAATATTCTCCGCTTTCAGCAGATGTTTGAGATCCAGTCGGTGGACTTTCAGTTCCGGGAAGGGGAAGAAAGGATCTTTGACTGCCTGATGGAGGATCCGGAAAAATATCCGGAAAATACCAGTCTTCAGAGAAATGCCAGGAAATATCTGATGCAGGGCGGCAGGCTTGGCAGCGGACTGGGTGTGACAGGTGCAGATCAGGCAAAATTTCATGTTTTATCATACAGTTTTGAAAGTTAAAATAATTCGCAATGATTTTGCTTATTTTAAAGCAGGTTCCTTTGCGATAAGGTATAATAAAAGAAAAACTTTATCGCAAAGAAAAATGAGCAGAGAACAGGAAAGAGTCAGAAAAAAGCTAGAACAGAATCCCGCTGCTGAATGTAACAGTATCTAACGAAAGTATTAGCCGGCATTGTATTCCATAAAGCTACATACAGCAGATCTAAACTAACTTTGTTTTAGAAAAGGATACGATGCCTGTCAAGAGGAAAATGCAAATTTATACACATTTTTTCAAAGAGGGATAAATGTACTCATTTAATGTGGATAACTTTTTGGGATTTGAAATAAATTTCCGAATGGTAAAAGGACCTACCAATACGAATCTGATTTTGACGTGTCTGTGCCGAGCTGCTGTCATAAGACAGATAATGAAATTATGAATAACCTGAAAGAAAAAATTTAAGAGCTGCCCGGAGGCCAGTATTCTCCGGTGATTCAGATTGATCATGAGTATTATTGATCAAAAAACAGCCTCCCGTGGAGGCTGTTTTTTGATTCATTATTTTATTCAGCACTGTCGGACATTATATGTCGAAGTGTCTGTCGGTTAAAAGTCAGATGCATGGTCATCATTTCTTTTGCCCAGGAAGCATCATGCTGCTTCAGAGCCGCCAGAATGTCCCTGTGCCGGGCGACTGTTTCAGGGGCTTTTTCGCGGCCTGTGTATTGAATAAATAGTTCGGTTGCTTTGCGGATAATAGGAATGAGATTAGGCGCAACCACATTGCCGCTGGCTTCTGCGATGCAAATGTGAAATTCTACATCTTCTTCTGCACGGATTTGTCCCTGAGAGGAGAGAAGATCAGCCCGGGCACAGAGTGTTTCTAATTGGTGAAGCTGCTGTGGGGTAATATTCTGTGCTGCCAGGAATGCGATCTGAGGTTCTACCATCATACGGAATTCCAAAAGATCCCAGGTTAATTTTTTCTTATCAGTAATAAAGCCGAGTCCCAGGGGATCTTCTGTAATTCCCTTTTTGCTGGAAATATAAGTGCCGGAACCCTTGTGTACTTCCAGAACATTTCTGGATACAAGGATTTTGACTGCTTCTCGGACGGTACCTCTGCTGACCTTTAGTTTTCTTGCCATTTCTAATTCCGTATCAATACGATCACCGGGCTTCAGGTTTAGTTCTCGAATATAATCACTTATCTGATCCGCAATACTTTTCGCAAGACTTGTATTTTCAGTTTGATGATTCTTAATGGTTTTCTCCATAGTTTCTCCAAATAAAAATCTATTTTTAATGTAGTTTATCCTTTTTTGGAAGATACGTCAATAATAGGCTTATTATTTTGTAAAAGATGTCCATAGCTATACTGGTAGAAATATGTATAATATATGTAGGACAAATTTATGGGATATTATAATAAAAATGGGAAAAATAAGAAAAAATCCCATATAATTCACGACATATGTAGGACAAATAAAAAGGAGGATGAGAAAAATGTCAGAACTACTGACAATTGGAGAGACCATGGCTGCTTTTACACCTGGTTATCCGGGACCGCTTCGGTATGCGGAAAATTTTCATATGCGGATAGCAGGAGCAGAAAGTAATACAGCCATTGGAACCGCTAAGTTGGGAATTCGGACAGAATGGTTCAGCAGGCTGGGAGAGGATGAATTTGGGCAGTTTGTATGCAATCGTATCCGATCAGAAGGAGTGTGCTGCAGCCATGTTCTTTTTGATGAAGAGAAGTCTACAGGAATTATGTTTAAAGAGCAGAGTGCAGGGGAAACCAGAGTTACTTATTACAGAAAGGAAAGTGCTGCTTCCTGTATGTCGCAGAGGGATTTGAAACCAGAACTTTTTTCTGGAACGAAAATCATACATATGACTGGGATTACTCCAGTGTTAAGCTGCTGCTGCAGAGAAATGACAGAAGAAGTATTTGCCCTGGCAAAGCAAAAGGGAACAGCGGTCAGTTTCGACCCCAATATACGTCAAAAACTCTGGAAGGAAGGTGAGCATAAACAAATATTGAAGGAATTGGCTTTGGACAGCGATATCCTGTTAATGGGGGCAGATGAGGGAAAACTTCTTTTTGAAACAGGAGAAGCAGAGCGCCTTTGTGATATTGTATTTACAAAAGGCAGAGCAAAATATCTAGCAGTGAAAAATGGAAAGGCAGGAGCCTTTGTCTCTGATGGAAAGCAAATGATTAAAATTAATCCATATCCATGCTGCTGCATAGATCCGGTGGGGGCGGGGGATGGATTTAACGCTGGATTTCTGGCAGGGATTCTGAGAGGAAGATCATTGAAAATCTGCGGACATATGGCAGGAATCTGCGGTGCATTAGCGACTCAGTGTACTGGAGATGTGGAAGGCTATCCGGATAAAAAACAGATGGAGCAAATACTGTCTGGAATACAGACTGTTTATCGGTAAGGAGAGGAAAAATTATGGATATGTATGAAATTGTAAAGAAGAATCCCGTGCTGGCAATTCTAAGGAATATTCCACTGGAAAAAACAATTGACTACGCGCAGGCTGTTGTAGATGGAGGAATTACTTTTTTTGAAGTAGCTCTGAATAGTCCGGATGCCTGCAGACAGATTCGCATGCTGAGAGACTATTTTGGTGATAAGTGTTTGGTTGGCGCTGGAACAGCTATTACAGTGGAGCGTGTAAAGCAAGCATCAGATGCAGGTGCGCAGTTTTATCTTACCCCTGGCACTCCGCCGGATGTACTTGCGTACTGCGCAGACAGGAATTACGATGTGCTACCGGGTGTTCTTACACCCTGTGATGTAGCTCTGTGTGCAGAATACGGATATAAAACAATGAAACTTTTTCCGGCAGGAAGTATGCCTAGGAATTATGTTAGGGATCTGAAAGGACCCTTTGACGATACAAATTATGTGGCAATAGGAGGGGTGACACCTGAGAATATCAGAAGTTTTTTTGAAGTTGGCTGTATTGGAGTAGGTCTTGCAGGAAGCCTGATGCCCAGAACAAGTGTTGAGAAGAGCGATTGGAAGTTCGGCTCCTGCTATGTAAAGAAACTGGTAGAAAATGCTTTAAGAGAGGAAAAATAGATGAAGATTGCAGCAGTAAATACATATTATGTAAGGCCTAGATGGGGATTTGTAGAAATTGAAACAGACGAAGGAATCAATGGATGGGGAGAAGCTGTGCTTGAAGGACATTGCGGCGCGGTGCTTGCCTGTGTGAATGAAATGAAGGAATATCTGCTTGGCAGAAATCCGGGAAATATTGAGGATATATTCAATGTACTTTATAGAGCAGGCTTTTATCGAGGCGGTGGTGTGATGATGAGTGCGATTTCTGGTATTGACCAGGCTTTATGGGATATAAAAGGAAAGAAGCTGGGCGTACCGGTACATGAATTGCTGGGCGGGGCATGTAGAGATAAAATGAGGGTATACAGCTGGATTGGAGGAGACCGTCCAAGTGATGTAGGAACAGCGGCTTTGGAAAGGAAAAAAGCTGGTTTTACAGCTGTAAAAATGAATGCAACAGAAGAACTGCAGATTGTGGATAGTTATGACAAGGTGGATGCAGTGTTAGAACGTGTGGCTGCAATCAGGAAAAGCTGTGGAAAGTATTTTGGCATTGCCATTGATTTTCATGGACGTGTTCATAAGCCTATGGCAAAGCTTTTGGCAAAGAAGCTGGAAGAGTTTGATCCAATGTTTATTGAAGAGCCAGTGCTCTGCGAAAATATGGAATATTTTCCTGAAATTGCAGCATGCTGTAACATTCCTATTGCTACAGGGGAGCGTTTATTTACAAAATATGATTTTAAACGTCTCCTTTCTATTGGGGGTATAGATATTATACAGCCGGATTTAAGCCATGCAGGAGGAATTACGGAAGTACGAAAAATTGTTGCCATGGCAGAGGCACATGATGTGGCTCTGGCACCCCATTGTCCGTTAGGGCCCATTGCACTTGCCAGTTGCCTGAATATAGATGCAGTGTCCTATAATGCTTTTATTCAGGAGCAGAGTATGGGAATTCATTATAATATTGGAAAGAGTGTCCTGGATTATGTATGCAACAAAGAAGATTTTATTTTTACAGATGGATTTGTTCAGCTTCCGAAACGTCCTGGACTGGGGGTGGAAGTAAACAAAGAACTGGTTCTGGAGGAGAATAAAACACCGCATTCTTGGAAAAATCCACTCTGGAGACATCAGGACGGCTCTGTGGCTGAATGGTAAAAAGATGAATTTGTCCATGCTGCTGGAAGAATTTCTCCATGTACTTTTTCCATACAGAAAAGCTATAATAGGTTCAACAGTTACAGAAAAAATACGAAATGGAGGAAGTAACATGAAAAGAAGGGCTCTTAGTGCAATTCTCTGTATGTCTATGGTTTTGGGATGTGCAACCACAGTGTTTGCGGGAGAGGAAAACGAAACAAAGACCTTTGATGGAGAGGAAATCTCCATTCTCTGGGTATCCAACAGTACAATGGACGGAATCAATGCTGTGATTGAAGCGGCAGAGGAAAAGCTGGATATCAAAATTTCTCTTGAGCAGGCGCCGGGCGGTGAGGACGGAGACAATGTTGTTAAGACCAGGCTGGCGTCAGGAGACATGGCCGATTTGCTCAGCTATAACTGTGGTTCTCTTCTGGCATCATTAAATCCGGCAGAATACTTCGAGGATATCACTGCAGATTACGCGGATAAGCTGGATGCCAATTTTGTGACAGCAGCAGGCGTAGACGGAAAGTTGTACGGAATTCCTGCAACAGCATCTCAGGCAGGCGCGGTCTTATATAATATTGACATGTATGAGAAATATGATCTTGAGGTTCCTAAAACCTGGGATGAATTTATTGCAAACTGTGAGGTGCTGAAAGAGGCTGGGGAAACTGCAGTTCTTGGAACAGATGGAGACAGCTGGACAAGTCAGGTTACATATCTTGGAGACCATTATAATGTATTAGCAGCGGAACCGGTCTTTGCAGCAGAGTTCGAAGCAGGAAAGACTAAATATGCAGATTCCGAAGCGGGACTTGCAAGCTTTCAGAAAATTGAAGACCTGATTCCGTTTTTAAATGAGGATCATATGGCAACCACCTATGACGACGGATGCGATATTATGATGGAGGATGGGGCAGCGCATTGGATTATCCTTACCTCCGCATTAAGTAATATGTATGAGCTTTACGGTGAGGATGTAAATAAGCTTGGGTGCTTTGCAGTACCGGGAACAGATGCAGAAAATAATGGTCTTACTGTGTGGGAGCCAAATGCAATTTACATGAATAAAAACAGCGAGCATAAAGAAGCTGTAAAAGCATTTATGGACTTTTATATTTCAGCAGGAGGACTTGATGTTTACACAGACGCTGCTCTTCCCTGTGGACCATATCTTGTAAATGGTTACGAACTTCCGGAAAACTGTTACACTGCTGTAAAACAGATGCAGGAAAATTATTTTGATACAGGACTTAATGCTGTTGCACTTGAATTCCAGACGGCGGTAAAAGGCTCTAACTGTGCCTCTATCTGCCAGGAGTTGATTTCCGGACAGACAACCGCAGCAGAAGCAGCGGCAAAATATGATGAAGACTGTAAAAAACAGGCGATACAGCTTGGTCTGGACTGGGAATGATTCAAGAATAATATAAAATAGCCATGGATTTCAGACCACCTGTCAGAGGTACAGGTGGTCTGTTTCTCAGAAAGGAGACCTATGAATAAGAAGAAAACATATTCCACATGGTTCTTAGTTCCTGCAATGCTGATTTTTACTGTGCTTTTTCTGGTGCCGATGGCACTTTCTTTATTCTTCAGTTTGACTGTATGGAATTTTAATGGTTTTGAGTTTTGTGGATTTGATAACTTTGTTATGTTTTTTGAAGAACCGTCTCTTAGAATTGGTATTAGAAATTCTTTAATTTATGCGGTTCTTACCTGTGGATTAAAATTAACACTTTCATTTTTTATTGCCCTGTTTCTTACATCTAAGATAAAAACAAAAACAATACAGCGTTCTATTGTATTCTTCCCAAATCTGGTAAGTACGGTAGCGGTTGGTATTATTTTTACAGCTCTGATGCATCCAAGCAAGGGATTATTTAACAAGGTTCTGGAAGTAATTGGAATTCATGGACCGGATTGGCTTGGCGATGTAAATCTTGCTTTGTTTTCCATTATTGGCGTTGATGTGTGGAAAGGCTTAAGTATTGCAACTGTTATTTTTATTGCCGGTATTCAGTCAATTGATAAAACCTACTATGAGGCTGCAATGGTTGACGGTGCGAATTTTTGGCAGAGATTAAGAAGCATTACCATTCCTTTGTCACGCTCATCCATGAACTCCATTATCATCCTTTCTTTTATTGGTGGTCTTCGAAGTTTTGATCTGATCTGGTCTATGACAGGAGGCGGTCCCGGATTTGCAACGGATGTAATGGCATCAATTATTTACAAACAGTATGCTGCAGGCTATTATGGCCTTTCTACAGCAGGAAATGTGATTATGTTTGTTATTATTGCAGTCATCGCATTCCCATTGCAGAGATATCTCTTAAGTAAGGAGGTAGAATAATATGAAAAGAAAAAGACAAATTAAATATTTGCTGGGTGATATCATTGGGTTAACTGTTTGCTTTTTTGTTTTCATTATTCCGTTTCTTTTTATGATAGTAAACTCACTGAAAGAGCGCCGGGAGGCGAACCGTTTAAGCCTCAGTTTGCCGGAGGTTCCCATGTGGGAGAACTTTGTAGAGGTTTTGCAGACAAATGATTATCAGATCCTTACAGCATTTAAAAATAGTTTTATTCTGACCATTGGTTCTGTGGCCTGTCTGGTTGTATGCTGCTCAATGGCAGGCTATGTAATACAGAGAAGAAGAGACCGTACAACAAAAATTGCTAATAATATGATTATGGTGGGTCTTATGATTCCAGCGGCAGTTCTGCCCACTATATGGGTTCTGCAGGGGCTCCATTTATATAAGACAATGCCGGGAATGATTCTTGTTGAAACTGCGCTGCATATACCTTTTACCATTATGCTGTACCGGGGATTTATGAGCACGATTCCTGTGGAACTTGAGGAGGCCGCATTTATGGATGGATGTACGCCGGCACATATGTTTCGGACAATTATATTTCCGTTGTTAAAACCGGTTACGTCAACTGTAATTATATTGGATGCGGTAACGATTTTTAATGATTTTACCAATCCGCTGTATTTCTTTCCTGGAGCGGAGAATGTTACAGTGCAGCTGACATTGTATAATTTCATGGGACAGTTTTCCAGTGCATACAATATGTTGTTTGCGGATGTACTGATTATTACGGTTCCGATGCTGATTATTTTCCTGATATTCAACAATAAGATTGTTGACGGTATGGTAGCAGGGTCAGTCAAAGGTTAAAAAATAAGATATATGGATAGAAGCACAGTGACTGATATGATATCATAGTATCTTAGGAGAAAAGGAGGAACGACATCATGAAATTTCGCAGCAGACTTATCCTGGGATATGCAGTATTAGCCATTGCTGCTTCTTTTTTAATCGGAGGCTTTTATAACCATTATCTGAAGCAGCGTTACCAAAGCGGTATATACAATAATGCCCAAGTGACTTCCACACAGGTGTTAAATAATCTGGAAGATGAAATAAACAAAATGGAGCAGGTTATGCTGTCTCTGCTTTCAGATCTGGATGTATTGCAGGCCATACGTGATCTGTCTGTCAGAATGGCAGATCCGGAAAATAATATTGTAGATATTGCGGAAGGAAAGCAAATCGCCAAGAATGCTGTTTATACAGCATATAATCTGGATAATTTTTACAGGGTACTTGTATTTAATCAACACGGTTATATTGCAGCCAGCAGTTATATGCAGGAACGTCTGGTAGATACAGAAGTAAAAACCTCAGAGATTCCTTGGATTAATAAAGTAAAAGGGACAAAAGGAAAGGATATACTTCTTCCTCTTCACCAGGATGATTGGGCAGCTTCTGAAAATGGGTGCAGGGTGTTTTCAGCAGTAAAGGAAATTCAGGGAAAGGATCTGGGATTCATTGAAGTTCAGCAGACAGAGGATTATTTGAAAAGTATCCTTACATTTCCAAAGGAGACTATTCATGGGATTGTGCTGAATGAAAAGGGAGAAGTATTTTGGGCATCGGAAGATTTGACTGTGGAAAATTACATTCAGTATTTTGAAACAAAAGATTCTGTTTTTGACAAAACTAATGAATTTTCTGGAACAAGGGAACTTGTTTGTATAGACACAGGAAAAGAAACAGGGTTACGACTAATCACTGTACAGAAATGGTCAGATGCAACTATGACAGTATCTAATGGTCTGGAATCAGCTATTGTTATGGGAGGAGCCTTTCTGCTACTTTCTCTTTGCTTTATTGTATTTATGGCGTATTATCTTACCCAACCGTTGCAGGAATTATGTAAAAAAATGGAGCAGACGCAGTTATCGAATCTAACGGATAAAATAGAAATTCAGAGCTCAGATGCAGATATACAGGCACTGACAAAAGCATATCAGCATTTGGTGGAACGTCTTTCGAAATCAATACAAAAGGAAAAGAAGTTAAGTTTGCTTCAACTTCAGGCTCAGTTTGATACTCTTCAGGCGCAGATCAATCCACATTTCCTTTATAATGTTCTGAATGTAATATCACAGCGGGGAATGCAGAATGATGATGAAGTAATTTGTGAAATATGTGGTCATTTAGCATCTATGCTTCGGTATTCAACCAATACAAAAACAAGATATGCGACTGTGCAGGAAGAAATGGCATATACGCAGCAGTATTTTTATCTGATTAAGGCGCGTTTTGTGGATAGAGTAAAATTAAATATAGATATAGAAGAAAGTATTATGAAGGAATATGTACCAAAAACAGTGATACAACAAATCACAGAAAATTGTATCAATCATGGATTCCATAACAGTACAGGAATTATGTGTATCACGATACGGGGCTATTTAAAGAATGGATGCTGGTTAATAGAGATTTTGGACAACGGACAGGGATTCGATGAAGAAGCTCTTGATATCCTCCATGAGAAAATGCAGCTTACCAGAAGACGGCTTTTTGAGGACAGAAGCAGTATTGAGCTGGAAATCGGCGGAATGGGGTTGATTAACACTTATGCAAGGCTTTTGCTGATTTACAGCGATTCGCTTATTTTTGAACTGAAGAATACAGAGTATGGTGCAATGGTTGTCCTTGGTGCCGAAACACAGAGAGAAGGGATAGAAAAACATGTATAAAGTGATTGTTGTCGATGATGAACCAGCAGCACTTTCTCATATATGCTCTATCATAGCAAAAAAATGTCCTGATTATCAGGTTATTGCAACTGCAGAAAATGGAAAAGAAGGGCTAGAGAAGGTACAGGAATTTCAGCCGGATCTTCTGATCTGTGATGTATCTATGCCGCTGATGAATGGAATTGAATTGGCATCAGCGGTGAAAGAACAATACCCGGATATCCTGTCTCTGGTTGTCAGTGGGTATTCTGATTTTGAATATGCGAAAGGAGCTTTGCAGTCAGGTGTCTGTGACTATATTCTGAAGCCGGTAGTTCCTTCCGAACTGAAGAAGACACTGGATATTGTTTCTGAGAAAATACGGAGAAGCTTTTACCAGCATAGAAATATTCTGGTACACCAGATATGTAACGGGTCGCAGTGTACACGACAGGAACTGGAACGATACTTCCAGTATCAAAGATATTACTGTGTTATTGTAAGGAGAAATGGTCTTCCTAGAAGATTTTCAAAAAACAGTAGCATGGAGATTTTTTCTGATATTAACGAGCAATTTATCATTTATGGAAGAGATGAGATGGAAGCACTTTACATTATTCCTGAAGAAATTTTGTGTGGAAGTCCGATAGAGCTGTATTTGCAAAATATTGTAAAAAAGTTGGATACGGAAAGAGAATATGTAACAACCGTATATCATAAAGAAACAGCTTCTCTTGGGGAACTGAGTAATTTTATAAAAAAATTATATCAGACTCTGGATGCTGTTAGTGTGGTAGGAATGAGCCAGGTGTTAAAGGTTTCAGATTGTGAAAGAAGGATTGCAGATTCTGAAAATTATACGTCCATACAAATACTATTGGAAAATTTAGAATATCTTTTTCGTGATTGTCATTATGAGAAAGCGAAAAAAGAACTGACCCGCCAGTATCTGACTTGGATAACAGAAGAGAAACCCCAACTGTGGTTGGAATACGCGGCTAGGCAGATTCTTTATCTCATCAGTAAATATGCAGAAAACAGAATTCCGGTTCAGGAGTGCGAATATATGTTGGAGGATGCATTTTTCTTTGCAGTTACCGGGGATGAGTTGATTAACAGCCTTTTAGATGTATGGTTTCGTGACGTTCAGGAAAACGGACAGGATGCAAAAATTGATTCTCCTGATTTTTTTGCAACTATAGAGAGTTATATACAAAGACATTTGTCAGAAAATCTTTCTCTTCAGAGTATCTGCAAAAAATTCGGAGTTTCTCAGACTTATATGGGGAAACTGTTCAGAAAATATGAAAACGAATCATTCAACCGTTATCTCACTTCCGTGCGCATGGAAAAAGCCGTGAAATTGATGAAAGAGACACCGGATATTTTTATTAAGGATGTTGCCACTCGGGTAGGTTATAACGATCAGTTTTATTTTAGTCGTATTTTCAGGTCATATATGGGTGTTTGCCCTTCTGATTATCTGGAAAACAAATAATATTTTTTAGGAGGGTGGAATATGAAGATTGCACATTTGAAGGTAAATCATCTGGTAAATCCTATGGGATATGATTTGAGAAGACCAAGCATATCCTATGTGGCAGAAGAAACCGATGGCAAAAAACAGATAAGAGCTCAGGTACAGGTAGCTTTGGATGAAAATTTTGAAAAGATTGTTTATGATAGCGGTGAAAGTACAGAAATTGTAAGTACAGGATACCTTCTTCCCTTTGAGCCCAAACCGGAGACAAGATATTTCTGGCGAGTAAAGGTATGGGCGGACAATGGAGATGAGGCTGTAAGTGATATTGCCTGGTTTGAAACAGGAAAGGGCGATAAATGGCATGCGGACTGGATTACTCCAAAAGCAGATAAAACCATGCAGGTTTCAGTAGAAAAGGTAATTGACATTAAGAAGCCCGTTAAAAGAGTAAGGATGTATGTTGTAGGTCTTGGTGTTTATGAGCTGTATTTAAATGGCAAAAAGCAGGGGGATGAATGTCTCCTGCCGGGATACTGTGATTTTGATACCTGGATTCAGTATCAGACGTATGAACTGAACTTGGAGCAGGGAAAAAATAAAGTGGAAGTATTGCTTGGTGACGGTTGGTATAAGGGATGGTTTGGTCTGCGTAAGGATCATGAAAATTATGGAGACCGTCTGGCTTGTATTGGAGAAATCCATATTCAATATGAAGATGGAACGGAAGAGATGATTCCAACAGACTGTACCTGGAAGGCCCGAAAAAGTATAGTAGTATACAGCGGTATTTATCCAGGAGAAGTTTATGATGCGACACTTGACACCAGTAAGCTTTTTGATGTGGAAAAGATTGATCTTGATAAAGCAAAATTATCTGAGCGTTTAAGTCCGCCTGTTACTGTTCACGAACATATTAAGCCTGTTGAGGTAATTCATACTCCGGCAGGGGAGACAGTTCTTGACATGGGACAGAATATGGTGGGATGGCTTTCCTTTAAATGTAAAGCACCAAAAGGTACAAAATTGTTCTTCCAGTTTGGGGAAATTCTTCAGGATGGAAACTTTTATAACGAAAATCTCCGCACAGCAAAAGCAGAATTTACTTATATTGCAGATGGAACAGAATGTGAGGTAAGACAGCATTTTACATTCTATGGTTTCCGTTTTGTGAAAGTGCAGGGATGGGAAGGCAAACTGGATCCGGAAGATTTTACAGGTCTTGTAATTCATTCAGAAATCGAAGAGATTGGTCATATAGAAACTTCAGATCCGTTGGTAAATCAGTTGATCCATAATGCAAAATGGGGCCAGAAAGGAAATTTCCTGGATGTTCCTACCGATTGTCCGCAGAGAGATGAGCGTTATGGATGGACCGGAGATGCGCAGATTTTTTCAGGAACTGCCTGCTTTAATACAGACGCGTATGCTTTTTATACAAAGTATGGATTTGATGTGTATGCAGAGCAGAAAAAATACAATGGCAGTGTACCGGATGTGGTTCCGTCAACAAATTACCCGGGTGATGGAAGTACTGCATGGGGAGAAGCTGCAACAATTATTCCCTGGAATGTTTATCTTCACTATGGTGACAAAGAAATACTTGTACGTCAGTATGACAGTATGAAAGCCTGGGTCGATTATATGCGGGGCGAAGATAAAAAGTATGGCGATAAATATTTGTGGCAGAGCGGCTTCCATTATGGTGACTGGCTGGCGTTGGATGGAAATGTAGAAGGCGGAGTATATGGAGCTACAGATCCGTTTTTAATTAGCTCCGGATATTATTATTATTCCACAAATATTGTAGCAAAAGCAGCAGAAATCCTTGGAAAAACTGAGGATGCCAGGTATTATAAGAATCTGGCGTCAAAGATCCATGAAGCCTTTATTCGGGAATACTTCTCTCCAGCAGGAAGGCTGTGTGTAGATACCATGACAGCCTATGTGGTTGTACTGTACATGGGACTTACCCCGGATTTTGCATACGAAGATGTATGTAAAGGATTACTGAACAAATTAAAGAAAAACAGATATCATCTGAACACTGGATTTGTTGGAACTCCTTATCTTTGCCGTGTCTTGTCAGAAAATGGTATGAATGATCTGGCATATCATCTTTTGATGGAAAAAGGCTTCCCGGGCTGGCTCTATGAGGTATTAATGGGAGCAACCACTGTATGGGAGAGATGGAACTCTGTTATGCCAGATGGAAAAATCAGCGGTACAGAAATGAATTCCTTAAACCATTATTCATATGGTTCTATCTTGGAATGGATGTATCGAAATATGCTTGGTATTCGTCCTTGTGAGGAGGGCGCAGGCTTTAAGAAGTTTGTCATTGCTCCGGCCCCAAATTATCAGATTTCTCATGCAAAGGCTGTGCTGCGCTCAGCTGCCGGAAAAATAGAAAGCCAGTGGGAGATTAAAGAGGGCAGACTGAATATGAGATTTGTGGTTCCCTTTGACACAGAGGCTGTGATTGTTCTTCCAGATGTAGGTAAAGATTCTCTGGATTTGTCGCAGCATGGAATTTTGACATCAGAACAGAAAGATAAGAATGTAGAACTGAGTGTACAGGCTGGAATTTATGATTTCTCTTACATGCCTACAACACCGTACAGAAAGGTTTACAGCATTGACTCTCCTATGGAAGAATTGAAAGCAAATGAGAAGACAAGAAAAATATTAGAAGAGGATTATTTTTCATACTGTCCCAAGCTTCCTTTTGAGAAGGAATTGTATACCCTGGAAGAATTGTTAAATGGACCATTTACCAGTCTTCCATATGAACAGCAGAAAGCCCTTGATGCAAAACTGAGAGAAGTGGAATAAGCTTGAAATAAAAATATGCCCCGGCGGAAATGCCGGGGCAATATTACAGCGAGGAATGAGAATCGTAGTATTCGATTAGTTGGTTCAGTCTTTGACATTCAGCTTCAGAAAGCGGATGAAATGGTTTGCGGCAGTAACCGGATGGAACTCCGCGTTTGGAAAGAATGTATTTAACTGCATTGAATATACCAACCTTACACATCTCTTCTACAAGATAATTGACTTCGCTTTGGAGATTCAGTGCCTGGGAAAAATCACCACATTGGTATAGCTTTCGGATATTAACAAAAAGAGGGGCGAACACATTTACAGTTGTTCCGATAGTAGCTTCAGCCCCCATTGATAGTGCGCCGAGAAACTGTTCATCAAAGCCATTGAACAGGATTTTGTCCGGGTAGGCATTTTTCATGCGCTCCATTGCATAAAGGTTATTGGAGGTATGCTTTACCCCAAGAACCCGTTCGTTGGAGAGAAGCCTTCCGGCATTTTCTTTATTAAACTCAATTCCCGTAAATTGGGGGATATTGTATACAATGACTGGAATATCGGGAACAGAATCAATAATATTTTCGTAGTATGTGATGATCTCGTCCATGTTAAATTTGTAGTAATACGGAGAAATCATAGATATTGCGTCTGCTCCTAATCTGGCTGCATGTCTGGCAAGTTCTATGGCATCCTTTGTTCGGACCGTGCCTACATGGGCAATGACTGGAACCCGTCCATTGACATATTCCAGAATTACTTCAAGGGCTTTTTTTCGCTCATCCAGGCTTAACAATAAAGCTTCACCGGAAGAACCCATGCAATAGAAGCCTTCAGCGCCGATACTGATTTCATAGTCAATTAAAGCGGTAAGAGTATTAAGATCAAGTGATTCATCTGGATACATCGGAAGTTCCAGTGCAGAAAAAATTTTTTTAAATTTGTTGTCTGGTAAAGTAATCATAAAATCCTCCCTATATATGCTGTTAATATTAGACGTAATCAGGGACACAGCTCACTTTTTGGACGGATTTATGAATTAAATTTGCTTGCTTCCAGATCCTTTGCTACTTTTTTCATATGCTGGCGCATTTTCTTTTCGCCAAGTGCCGGATCATGAGTTTCGAAAGCGCGGATAATTGCGTCATGCGCTGGTATAAAATTATCAATATTTTTTTTGATTTTGAATGTATTTTGGCGAAATTGAGCCAGTTGTTGGGTGATAATGTCATTAATTTCGATTAAGAGAATGTTTCCGGCAATAACAAAAATAGTATGATGGAATTCCTCGTCATACTGAGCCAGAGAAGACGCATCGCATTCTTCAGCAGCTCTGACGGCACAGATTTGAATGTGTTTTAAGGTCTTCAGCTGTTCGTTTGTGCATTTTTCAATTGCCAGTTTGGTTGCCAACGGCTCAAGGGCTGAACGAACAACAGTCAGATCCTGTAATTCTACTTCGTTGGAAGCGAACCAGGAGGCCAGAGAATTGGTAGGAACTGGTGTCTTGCTTTTGATAAAGGTTCCAAGTCCGGGTTTTATTTCTAACAGTCCCTGAGATATCAACACTTTTACAGCTTCGCGGACAGTTCCGCGACCTACACCCAGGGTGGCACATAATTCTTTTTCTGTGGGAAAACGTTCTCCAATCTGAATATTCTCATTCATAATGTAAAATCGCAAATTTTCCAGTGTCATTTGTGTTGCGGATTTTTTTGTTATCGTCAACATTATTTTTATCAATCTCCCTTTTTTAATACCTGTTATGTATTATCTTAAATGTTATACCTATATACAAATAAAGTCAATATAATCACTCATTTTCTCAGCATTTTGTCATTTTACATAATTTAATTATTAATTTTTTGTAAAAATTTTTGAACTTCTTTTTCCATAAATATGAAAGCGCTTTCATATTTATTGTTCAAAATA
>OLPX01000580.1_pt1 | contig 32735 bp, 29 predicted proteins | sample 1672491 | NCBI WGS metagenome assembly OLPX01 (sample SAMEA3136692, study PRJEB25190) | human gut metagenome | biome: human gut; feature: human-associated habitat; material: faeces | place: Austria | collected 2013 | reverse complement strand
TGGGAGTTGGCGGGGGCTTATTTTTTTTGCGCTTTTTTGGGATGAGGAGATGGGGATGAGGGGTTAGGGGCGGTGGTGGTGTAGTTTGGCGCAGGGGTGGGGGTGGCCTTGGATGGGGAAGGATTTGTCGCCGGTGGGGTCGCGGTGGAATCCGGCGGACTCGTAGCAGCGGTAGGCTGCGGGGTTGTCAAGGAAGACGTAGAGGGTGACCTGGTCCGCGCAGAGGATGTCGTAGCTGTAGCGCAGGGCCTGGAGAACCATGGTACGGCCGCAGCCCTGGCCGCGCAGGGCAGGGTCCAGGATGATGAAGCCCAGGTGGACGGTGTTGGTCTCCGGGCCAAGGTAGCGCATGGTAAAATGGCCGACGGGCCGGTTGTCCCCGTCTGTGGCGGTCATCTGCCATAGGTTGGGATTGCCGGCCTGCCGGTCATAGTATTCGTTGAGATGCTCCGGACGGAGCGGATATCCGAATTCGCAGAGGGCGTCGGCGGACCAGAGACGCAGCGCGCGCTCATCTTTGCTCCAGGTGACGATCTTTTCGGCATCGGTTTTGTTGTATGGTCTTAAACGTATCATTGGCGGTGATTCCCCTTTTATGGAATGATATTGGTTTTATGTGCGTCGCCGGCCTGGGAGGCGGCGGTACTGGTTAGCTGCGGGAATTCACGATTTCCCGCACGGCGCTCAGGAACAGACGGCGGTCGATGGGGTGGATGACGAAGTGGGTGTAGCCCTGCTGGCTCAGCCTCAGGACCGCCTCGTCCACGTGCTGGCGGGGCGCAATGAACAGGGTGATTTGCATGAGCGGGCCGGAGAGGGTCTTTTGCAGATTCATGATTTCATCGGGCGGAAGTTCCAGGTCTACGATGATCAGCTTGGGATTTAACCGGTAGATCATAGGAAATGCCTGGCGGCTGTCCGCGGCGGTGTAAATGTGCGAATATCCGGCCTGTTTCAGGATGTCGGTCGTCTGGCAGCAAATTTGCGCGTTGGTTGAGAGAATCAGAATGTTACGCATAATCGTGTCCCCCTTTCTGTACCTCTATTATACTACAATCAGGCTCTAAGCGATAGAATGGATGCGGAATTGATGGAAAATAATTGTGAATGACGGGTGGCCGTTTGGGGGGATTTATATTATAATGGAATGGCGTCCGGCCGGTGGAGCCGGAGAATATGAAATGGGCCGCAGACGGTTTTTGCGGCATGGAGGTTGTGATGGGAAAATTGAGATTGGGAATTCTTGGAAATGGTTATCTGGCGGGGATTGTGGTGGAGGCCTTTGAGAAGGGGCTGCTGCCGGAATATGAGCTGGTGGGGATAATGGGGCGCACGCCGGAGAAAACCGGGGCGCTGGCAGAGCGGGCGGGATGCGCGGCCTGCGGCTCCATGGGGGAACTTTTGGACCGGAAACCGGATTATATTGCGGAGGCCGCTTCCGTAGCCGCGGTGCGGGATTATGCGGTGCGGATTCTGGAGGCGAAGTGCGGGCTGGTGGTGCTGTCCATCGGGGCTTTTGCGGACCGGAGCTTTTATGAGCAGGTGGAAAAAGCGGCTGCGGCCAACGGGGCGAGGGTGCATATCGCCTCCGGCGCGGTGGGCGGCTTCGATGTGCTGCGCACCATCGCGCTGATGGGACAGGCGAAGGCGGGGATTGAGACACACAAGGGGCCGAAGTCGCTGATGAATACGCCGCTGTTTGAGGAGTCTTTGCTGACCGATGGGGAGGAGAGACACGTGTTTGAAGGAAATGCAAAGGAGGCCATCGGCCTTCTGCCCACCAAGGTGAATGTGGCGGTGGCCGCTTCCCTTGCCGCGGCGGACCCGGAGCGTATGCGCATGGATATTTACAGCGTTCCGGGCTTTGTTGGGGACGATCACAGGATTACCTCGGAGATCGACGGGGTGAAGGCTGTGGTGGACATCTATTCCAGCACCAGCGCCATCGCAGGCTGGAGCCTGGTGGCGGTGCTGCGCAATCTCGTGTCCCCGATTGTGTTTTAAGAGCGTCTGAAAGAGGAGGAAATGATATGTTTCGGAAGATCGTGGCCATTGAGCCGGTGAGCCTGGTGAAAGAGGCGGAAGAGGAACTGAGAACGTATGCGGAGGAAGCGGTGTTTTACGGGGATATCCCGGCGGATGACGAAGAGATCGTGCGCCGCATCGGGGATGCGGACGGGGTGCTGGTGAGCTATACCTCCAGAATCGGCCGGGAGGTGCTTGAGCGCTGCCCGCAGGTCCGCTATGTGGGAATGTGCTGCAGCCTGTACTCGGAGGCCAGCGCCAACGTGGACATCGCCTATGCCAGGGAGCGCGGCATCACGGTGCTCGGCATCCGGGATTACGGGGACCGGGGCGTGGTGGAGTTCGTGCTCTGCGAACTGGTGCGCATTCTGCACGGCTATGACCGCCCCATGTGGCGGGAGCTGCCCCTGGAGATCACCGGGTTAAAGACGGGCATTATCGGCCTGGGCGTGTCCGGGGCGATGATCGCCGATGCCCTCAAGTTTATGGGCGCGGACGTGCGCTATTACAGCCGTACCCGAAAGGAGGACCGGGAGGCGGCGGGCCTGCGCTACCAGCCTTTGGGCCAGCTCCTGCAGGAATGCGACGTGGTGTTCACCTGCCTCAATAAGAACGTGATTCTGCTGGACGATGAGGCGTTCGCACAGTTGGGAAACGGCAAGATCTTATTCAACACTTCCATCGGCCCGGGCCACGATGTGAAGGCCCTGGAGCGCTGGCTGAACGCGGGGGGAAATACCTTTGTGTGCGACACGGTTGGCGCGCTGGGCGATCCGGCGCTGGCCAAGAATCCGGCTGTGATCTGCCCCGGCGTATCCGCCGGACGGACCGCCCAGGCTTTTGAATTGCTGAGCAAAAAGGTGCTGGATAATATCCGCACGTTTTTGGGAGAACAATAAGGGATTGTAAAAAAACACGTTTTAGACTATACTATATGGAACGGCGCCGGCAGCGGCCCCACCGGGCGGGCGCGGATTCATCCCCATTTTTATCAAACGAAACAGACAGAAGGTAAGGCATTCGCACTATGACAAACGATATGACCACCGGGAATCCGGTGAAGTTGATTATCTATTTTATGATCCCCACCTGCCTTGGGAATATTTTCCAGCAGTTTTATAACCTGGCGGACTCCATCGTCGCCGGGCGATTTATCGGAGTCAACGCCCTGGCGGCCATCGGGAGCACCAGTTCCCTGATTTTCCTGGTGATCGGATGGCTCAACGGGCTGACCAGCGGGTTCTCCATTCTGGTGGCCCAGCATTTCGGGGCGAAGAAATACGACCGCATGCGCCATTACATCGCCATGTCCATTTTCCTGTGCATCCTGTTTGTGGTGGTGATGACGGCATCCCTGGAATATTTTAATTATCCCATACTGCGCCTGATGAACGCACCGGATGAGATCATCGGGGATGTGGGAGCTTACATGGCGGTGATCTACGCCGGTCTGGCGGTGACGGCCGCCTACAACGCCCTGGCCGCGGTGCTTCGGGCCCTGGGGGACGGCAAATCGCCGCTGTACTTTCTGATCATCTCCGGGGTGCTCAACGTGATCCTGGACGTGGTGTTCATCGTGTATTTCCACATGGGCGTGGTGGGCTGCGGCTACGCCACGGTGATCGCCCAGGCGGTGTCGGCGCTTTTGTGCCTGATCTATATTATCCGGAAGTTTGACATTTTGCGGCTCAGCAGACAGGATTTTTCGCCGGATCTGCGGGCTGTGGGCCAGCTGCTTGGCATGGGAATTCCTATGGGCCTGCAGTTTTCCATCACGGCGATCGGCACCATCATCGTGCAGGGCGCGGTCAATGCCTTCGGCGCCGTGTATATCGCCGGATTCTCCGCGGCCGGTAAGATTCAGAGCATGGTATCCACCATCTTCGTGTCCTTCGGCGCAACCATCGCCACCTATGTGGGACAGAACCGGGGCGCCGGCAATATCGAACGGGTGCACCAGGGCGTGAAGGTCACACAGATTTTGGTGTTTGTCTGGAGCGCGGTGATGATCGCGGTGATCCATTTCGCGGGACAGTATCTGGTGAGGATTTTTGTGGACGGCTCTCAGACCGACGTGCTGAACGCCTCCATGGTTTATTTTAAAACAGTGGCATGGTGTTATCCGTTTTTGGGTAGTATTTTCTTATACAGGAATGCGCTGCAGGGACTGGGCTACGGCCTGGTGCCCATGCTGGGCGGCGTCTTTGAGCTGGCGGCCCGGTTCGCCGTGGTAGCGGCCGTGGTCCGGCCCTTCGGATATGTTGGCGTGTGCTTTGCGGACCCGGCGGCCTGGCTGGCGGCGCTCGTTCCCATCGTGCCCTACTATTTTTACCGCATGAGGAAATACCGTCCAAGGCCCGTGCAGCGTTAGCGCCAGGCAAAACGTTTGGTCTGGCCGTGCGACAGCCGCTGCGGCGGCCGGAGGGCGGTACCGGATTGCCCGGAGCGCATTTGCGGAGAACAGAGAGATTTCTGCGTCGCGGTTCACCTTGTGAGTCGCAGCGCTTATACAACACAGAGAGAAGAAAGGAACAGAACATGGCAGATTTTAAATCACTGAAAAACCCGGACCTGATTCAGGCGTTCCACCTGGTACAGTATGATCCCACCCCGGAGCGCCAGGGAGAATTTATGCAGGAGGTTGTGAAGGCGCGCTATCTGACAGCGGCCTCTTTTAGCCCCGAGCCGGATGTGGACGAGGAGGGCAACTTAAAGTTCAGCGAGGACGCGACCATCTCCTTCCCGGACATCCACAACGACAAGGGAGAGAAATTTTTCCCCGCCTTCTCGGACTGGAAGTCCATGCAGAAGTGGGAGCTGAGGGAAGGCCAGCATGTGGTCGGCATGACCTTTGACGATTATGCAGGTATGGTTCTCCAGGACAAGGACGCCGCCGGTTTCGTGATCAATCCCTTCGGGGAGAACATCCGCATCGAGCGCCAGGTGATCACAGCTCTGAAACAGCAGCAGGCCGCCTACCTGAAGCGCCAGCAGCTGACCTACGAGCGCAACCACCCGGAGCAGGCGGCATCCAATGAGCCCATGGAATTCCACGAGCTTTCCAGCTATCCCGAGAAGATGCTGGAGGAGATCACCGAGTTCCTTAAGCAGCAGCCGGTGAAAAAGGCGTACATGCAGGGCGTGATCCAGGGAGACCGCAAGGGTTGCATGTTCATTCTGGAGCATCAGGGCAAGGACGAGGCCATTTTCGGAGGAATCGCCCGCATCGCGCAGCCCTACATGCAGGGCATGTACCTGTATATGGCCACGCCGGTTTCCGATCTGGGCCAAAAGGCAATCGAGGGCCTGGAGCCGTTCTACGAGCTGTAAAGCGGGGAACTGTGAGAGATGGAAGAGAATAAACTGGCGGTAAAGCCCCTGGGCCTTCTGATGCTGGAGTTGTCGATCCCGGCTATTATCGCGCAGCTGGTGAGCATCATCTACAACATGGTGGACCGTATTTTTATCGGCCGCATCGAGAACGGCACAAACGCCATGGCGGCCCTCAGCGTTTCCCTGCCCGTCATCACCCTGATCACGGCGGTGACGCGGCTTCTGGGCATCGGAGGAGCGCCGCTTTGCGCCATCAAAATGGGACAGAAAAACCAGAAAGGGGCGGAGGAGATCCTGGGCACCAGCTTCTCGGCCCTGATCGCGGCGGGGGTTATCATGACCGCCGCGATTCTTTTGTTTCACGAGCCGCTTCTGCTGCTCTTCGGCGCGGATGAGAGCACTCTGGGTATGGCCGCGGAGTATATCACGCTGTACGCGTTGGGCACTGTGTTCGTGATGATCGCCCTGGGCATGAATTCCTATATCACCACCCAGGGATTCGCCGGAATCGGCATGTGCACGGTTTTGATCGGGGCGGTTTTAAACATTTTTCTGGATGCGCTGTTTATCAACGTGTTCCACATGGGCGTCCGGGGCGCGGCCATCGCAACGGTGATCGGCCAGGGCGTGTCCGCAATCTGGGCCCTGCAGTTTTTGTTCAGCGGCAAGAGCATTTTGAAGATCCGAAGAAAGTATCTGAAAATCCGGTTAAAGGTGCTGCTGCCCATCATGGCGCTGGGCATTTCGCCCTTTACCATGAGCGCCACCGAGGGTCTGGTGCAGATTTCCTTCAACAACCAGCTGTTAAAATACGGCGGCACCATGGCGGTCAGCACCATCGCGGTGCTGTTCAGCCTGTGGCAGTTCGTGACCCTGCCCGTGCAGGGCATCTGCCAGGGGGCCCAGCCCATTCTCAGCTACAACTATGGGGCGGGGAATTTCAGGCGGGTGCGGGGCAGCTTCAAGCTGGCCGTGGTGCTGTGCCTGGGTTACACCGTTGTGATGTCCGTGATTTTTATGGCGATTCCCAGGGGATTTTCACAGATCTTTACGGAGGACGAGCAGCTTTTGCGGCTCTGCGCATGGGCGCTTCCGCTGTATGTGATCGGCGGAACCACCTTCGGGGCGCAGATTTGCTGCCAGCAGTCCTTTATGGCGCTGGGACAGGCAAAGATATCGCTGATACTGGCCTGCCTGCGCAAAATCATTCTGCTGGTGCCGCTGATCTATATCATGCCGGCGGCGTTCGGCGGTCTGGAAGGCGCTGCTAAGCTGGCGGCTCCGGTGGCGGACCTGGTCAGGCAGCCCGGACCGGTGGCAACGATCTTTTTGGCGGAATCTGTCTCCGATGTGCTGGCGGCTCTCAGCACCTCCATTGTGTTTGCGGGATTTTACAGAAAAAGGCTTGCGGACCGCCCTTAGCGGGCGGGAACGCAAGCCTTTTGCAATTTTGCAATATTGATTCGGGGAGTTTGGATTCAGTCTGTGTTCAGCATTCGTCCATGTTGCTGCAGAACAGCTTTACATATTTGAACATCAGCGGGATGTAGGTGGTGACGAATACGGCTGCGGCCACGGCGAACACCGGTTTTTTCTTCTCTCCGGCCACTGACAGCCCGAGGCAGATCCCCAGTGAGAGCAGGCAGAGTTTTAGGGCTGCGAGCACCTTCCAGTCGGATTCCTGAATGTACTGGTCGGCGTAATCAAAGAACTTTTTCATTGCAACACCTCCTAGTGTCTGGTACGATGGTGACATGGATTGGCTGTCAACTATATTATACCATAAACCCTAAGCTGGCGGAAGACCCCGCCAGGTGTTTCTGCGTGTATTCGCGCCCCTACATCACCGGCGTGCTGACCAGATCGTCCAGGGATTTGAAGGTGTATCCCATCTCCTCGTACTTGGTCAGTAGCTCATCCAGGATGGCGGCGTTGGTGGAGGAAGTGCTGTGGAGTAAAATGATGGCGCCGGGATGGACGCGGCCCAGCAGCTTCTTGAAGGCTTCCTCCTTGGTGGGTTGCTTATCCTGAATCCAGTCCACATAGGCCAGGCTCCAGAAAAAGGTCTTGTATCCCATCTCGTTGGCCATCTTCAGATTGCTCTCGCTGTATTTGCCCTGGGGCGGCCGGTAGTATTTCTTCATGGGCTGGCCTGTGGTCTGCTGGTACAGTGCTTCCAGGTCGTTCAGCTCCTTGGCGAAGGCGTCCTTGGTGGAGATTTTGGACATGTCCGGGTGATGGTTGGTGTGGTTGGCTACGGTGTGACCCTCGGCCACCATGCGCTTTACCAGATCCGGGCTGGTGGAGATGTAGTTGCCGACCACGAAAAAAGTGGCGGGCGCGTTGTGCTTCTTTAGGGCGTCCAGAATGGGAGCGGTGTTGCCGTTCTCATAACCCGCGTCAAAGGTTAGATACAGCACCTTGTCGTCGGTATTCTGGACATAGTAGGCGCCGAACTGCTTTAGATAGTCCGGGGTGGCGTTGCCGACGGGAGTTTGGCCTTCCTGGGGGAAGCTTAAGCCCCAGTTGCCCTCCGCGGAGGCGGACACGGCTTTTTCTCTGCGGGACTGCACGAATTTGCCTGCGCCTGCGCCCACAAAAAAGGCCATGGTAAAAATGAGCAGGGTGCCCGCCAGATGTTTTAAATGTTTGCGTTTCATATGGATGATCACCGGGGTGGTTTTAGTTTAAGTATATTGGGCGTTGGACCGGATTATGCGCCGGATATGATTTGCCGGAAACGGGAATACTGGAAAGAGAGTGTGCAGAGGAGGAAAAGACATGTGCAGCAGATTCTGTATTGATCAGGAAATGTGGAGGGAGTTAAAAGAACTGTTCGGTGACCTGGACCGGATGTTTTCCGGCTGGAAATGGAACCGGAGCGGACAGGACATCCGGCCCACCAACCAGTCCCTGGTGATCACGGCCGGGGAGGACAATCGTCTGGCGCCCGCGCTGCAGCGCTGGGGCCTGCCGGATTCCTACCACAAGAGCACGATCATCAACGCCCGGGCCGAGACCGCCCTGGAAAAGCGGATGTTCCGGGACAGCATGGCCTCCCGGCGCCTGGCGGTCCCGGCCGCCAGGTTCTATGAGTGGGACAGGGAGAAGCAGAAGGTGGCCTTTTACCGGAAGGGCCGGCCGGCCCTGTATATGGCCGGTTTTTACAGCCCGGGGGAGGAAGGATGGAATTTCTGTATTCTCACCACGGAGGCCAACAGCTCCGTGGGCGGCGTCCACGACCGCATGCCTCTGGTGATCGAGCGGGAACAGGTCCGGGACTGGATTCTGGACGGGGACCGGACCGCAGAGTTCCTGACGGGGCGGCCGCCGCAGCTGGACCAGGAGCGGGACTACGAGCAGCTCTCGCTGTTCTGGTAGTTAGAGAACGCACTACTGGGCTTCGTCAGCTTTCCAGATTCCGGCAGATCTTCTCCAGGCTCCGGTACAGCTGATCCATCTGCGCATCGTCAAAGTCGCGGCAGATGCGCTCATCCAGCTCCGCCAGGATCTCCAGAACCTTGTGCGCCTCCTCCACCCCGGACTGCGTCAGGCAGACCAGGAAGGAACGACGGTTGCCCGGGTCCCGGCGGCGCTCCAGAAAGCCCGCCTCCTCCAGCCGGTCCAGGGAGCGGGACATGGTGGTCACGTCCACATGGCACCGGTCGGCCAGCTCTTTCTGGGTGATATGATCCGCGGCCAGCAGGGATTCCAGGATGCGCACGTGACCCTGGCCAAGGGGCAGGCCGATCTCCGCGAAATAGGGCTGCAGAACCGACTTGCGGGCCCGCTCCGTCCGGACCAGCATTTTCCGTATCTCTTTTTTATCAATCATTCCCATACTTCCTTTCCATTTGCAGAGCCGCCGGGCCTGTGCCCTGCCGAATTCTTCAATCGGTTCTCTCGCAGTGTTTTCTTAAAGTATACCACGATCCGGCTTCTTATTCCAACTCAAACTGTCCCGTGTACAGCTTGTAATACCGCCCCTGCTGTTCCAACAGCTCCTCGTGGCTGCCGCGCTCGATGATGGAGCCTTTTTCCAGCACCATGATCGCTTTGGAGTTTCGCACCGTGGACAGGCGGTGGGCGATGACGAACACCGTGCGGCCGTCCATCAGCGCGTCCATACCCTTTTCGATCAGCTTTTCCGTCCGGGTGTCGATGGAGCTGGTGGCCTCATCCAGAATCAGCACCGGAGGCCGGGAGATGGCGGCCCTGGCGATGGCCAAAAGCTGGCGCTGGCCCTGGGACAGGTTGCCGCCGTCGCTGTGCAGCACCGAGTTGTAGCCGTCGGGAAGACGGCGGATGAAGGAGTGGGCGTTGGCCACCTTGGCCGCGGCCTTCACGTCCTCGTCCGTGGCGTCCAGCCGCCCGTAGCGGATATTGTCCGCAATGGTGCCCGTAAACAGGTGGGTGTCCTGGATGACCACGGAGAGAGAGCGGCGCAGGTCGTCCTTGCGGATGTTGCGGATGTCGATGCCGTCGTAGGTGATGCGTCCGCCGCCGATCTCGTAGAAGCGGTTGATCAGGTTGATGATCGTGGTCTTACCGGCGCCCGTGGAGCCAACGAAGGCGATTTTCTGTCCCGGTTTGGCGTAGAGGCTGATGTCGTTTAACACCTTTGTCTCCGGCGTGTAGCCGAACACCACATGTTCAAAGCGGACGTCGCCTTTTAGGGGGACCAGGGTGAAGGAGCTTCCGTCCGCAGAGGGGACTTTCCAGGCGTGTTTGGGGCTGTAGCCGTCGCACTCCGACAGAGCGCCGTCTGCATTTTCCCGCACATTGCACAGGGTCACGCGGCCTTCGTCCACCTCCGGCTCCTCATTCATCATCTCGAAAATGCGCTCGGCGCCGGAGAGAGCCGCCAGCAGGAAGTTGATCTGCTGGGTGAACTGGTTCATGGGCATCGCGCTCTGGCGCACGTACACCAGGTAGGAAGCCACGGTTCCCAGGTCCGTCAGCCCGGCCATGGCGAAGAGGCCGCCCACGCAGGCGGAAACCGCGTAGTTTACATAGGAGAGGGACACGATGGTGGGAATGGTCATGCCGGAGTAGGTCAGGGCCTTGGTGGAAGCCTTGCGGTACGCCTCGTTGCGGCGGCAGAATTCCTCGAAGTCCTGGGGCTCGTGGTTGAATACCTTCTCCACCTTCTGACCGGCCACCATCTCCTCCACAAAGCCGTTGATACTGCCCAGGTATTTCTGCTGCCGGGTGAAATATTTCCGGCTGCGCCGCCCGTTAAAGCGGATAAAGGCCATCATAAAGCCCAGAAAGACGAAAACGATCATGGACAGCCGCCAGTCTAACACCACCAGCATGATCAGGGTTCCGGTGATGGTGATGAAGCTCTGGATCAGCATGGTAAAGCTGCCGTTTAGCGCCTCGGTGATGGTGTCCACATCGTTGGTGAAACGGCTCATGAGTTCCCCATGGGTGTGGGTGTCAAAGTAGTTTAAGGGCAGGCGCTGGGCGTGGGTGAACAGGTCGAAACGGATTTCGCTGACCACCTTCTGGGTCACGCGGACCATCAGCTGGTTGTAACCGTAGCAAGACGCGGCCCCGGTTAGGTAGAGTCCGGCCATGAAAATGACCATCCGGGCCAGGCCCGGCAGATCGCCGGGAATGATATAGGTGTTGATCACCGGTTTTAAGAGGTAGGTGCCGGTGATATTGGCCCCTGCGCTGACGGCCACCAGAGCCGCGATCACAGCCATGGTCCACCGGTGGCGTCCCAGGTAGCGCAGCATCTGCGCCATGGTTTTTTTTGTGTCCTTGGGCCTGCTGAAATTTGTTGTTCTTGGCATTACAGATTCGCCCCTTCCTGCTGAGAATAATAGATGTCCTGGTAGATCTGGTTGGAGGCCAGCAAGGTCTCGTGGCTGCCGACGGCGTTAATACGCCCGTCCTCCAGAATGATGATCTGGTCCGCGTGGAGCACCGAGGTGATCCGCTGAGCGATAATGATTTTGGTGGCGCCGGGCAGACTCTCGGCCAGGCCCTCCCGGATTTTCGCCTCGGTGGCAGTGTCCACGGCGCTGGTGGAATCGTCCAGAATCAGGACCTTGGGCTTTTTCAAAATCGCCCGGGCGATGCACAGGCGCTGCTTCTGTCCGCCCGACACATTGACGCCGCCCTGGCCCAGCTCCGTATCGTAACCGTGTTCCAGGCGGTCGATGAATTCGTCCACACAGGCGATGCGGCAGGCTTCCCCGATCTCCTGGTCGGTGGCGTTTTCACGCCCCCAGCGCAGGTTGGCTTTCACCGTGCCGGAGAACAGCGTGTTTTTCTGTAAAACCACGGCGATGGAATCCCGCAGCTCCCGCAGGGGATATTGCTGCACCGGAATCCCGTCGATATAGATCTGGCCGGAGGTGGCCTCGTAGAGCCGGGGAATCAGTTGGATCAGCGTGCTCTTGGCCGATCCGGTCTGGCCGATAATCCCCACGGTCTGCCCCGGCTCGATGTGGAAGGAGATGTCGGAGAGCACGTACTCCTCCGCCTGAGCCTTATATTTGAAATAGACGTGGTCGAAGCGGATGTCTCCGCGCTCCACCCGGATATCCTGTGCCTGGTCGTCCCGGATATCGATCTCCTCGTCCATGACTTCGGAGATCCGTTTCCAGGAAGCCAGGGACCGGGTCATCATCAGAAACACGTTGGAGAGCATCATCAGGGAGTTGAGCACCTGCATCACGTAGCTGAGGAAACCGGTCAGCTCGCCCACCTTGAGACCGCCCACCGAGGCTAAGTTTCCACCGAACCAGAGGATGCTTAAGATGGTGCCGTAGAGGATGAACTGCATCACCGGCATATTGAGGGCGGCCAGGCGCAAGGCCCGCTCCGAAGTGTTTTGCAGGTTGGTGTTCACCTCGTCGAATTTCTGGATTTCGTAGTCCCCGCGGACGTAGGATTTCACCACCCGGATGGCGGTGAGGTTTTCCTGAATCACCCGGTTTACCAGGTCCACGGACCCCTGCATAAGGCCGTACAGGGGGCGCACATGGGTGACAATGTAAAAGAGTATGGCGCCCAACAGCGGGGCGGCCACAAAAAACACCAGGGCCAGCTTGGCGTTGATGGTAAAGGACACGGTCAGGGCGATGAGCATCATCACCGGGGAGCGGAACGCAGGTCGCATGCCCGTGGACACCGAGTTCTGGATGGTTGTGACGTCGCTGGTCAGCCGCGTGACCAGGGAGGAGGTTCGGAATTTGTCGGTGTTGGCAAAGGAGAATTGCTGCAGCTTCTGGAATTCCGCCTTGCGGATCTCGGCCCCCAGCCCTTGGCCGGTGGTGGAGGCGAAGTGGGCGTATCCCTGGCCCAGCGCCAGGCTGATCAGGGCGAACAGAACCATCTGAAGCCCCTTCATCAAAATGTAACGCCGGTCGCCGTTTGCCACGCCCACGTCGATAATCTGGGCCATCACCAGGGGAATGACCAGCTCAAAGGCGGCTTCCGCCTCGATGCAGAGAACGGCCAGCACCGCCTGTCTGCGGTAAGGCTTTAAGTAGGAGAGAAACGTTTTCATGAATGGTTTTCCTTTCTGAGCGGAAGTTCGCACTTGCGGCGGTCTGCCGGGCGCGGTAAGTGAATTGCTTTGACAATTATTGCACATACAACTATTGTATGCGCATGAATTGAGATTGTCAATCTGAATTTTTTCATTGCGTCCCTCCTGCTGCATGTGCCGGGAACGTGAACATTTTCAGGACCGCGGTTTCAATCCCGGCAAGTTTGTGGTATCGTATGAACACTTGACGAGGTCATAACGAGTCTAGTGAGAATACATGCCGAAACACTTAGGGAGGTCTTCCACGAGCTTAGTGTTTGTGGTATACTTTGAGACAGACAAACCATACAAAAGCCGGGGACTGGCCCGGGGAGAAACGGCCGCATTTGGCCGCAGGGAGAGTGGAGACAAGAATATGAGAATATATGTGAGGCGGATTCTGACGGTTGCCGCGGCGGCTGTGCTGACGGCCGGGCAGGCCTGTACGGCCCTGGCCTATGGACCGGGAGACGATTACTACAGGGGAGGTCCCGGCGTGGACCCGTATTATAATGAAAACGCTTATTACAGCGGAGGCCCGGGTGTGGGGGAGGGGAACGCCAAGGAGACATCGGGCGACACGATCTACGCCTATCCGGGCTGGAACACCAATGTGCCGGACACCACCCAGTACACCTACGATCCCTGGGAATGGTGGGATGACGACGATGAGGACTGGGATGACGACGACTGGTGGTACTATAACAATGGGCCGGGAGGCGTTTATGGCCAGGGCTGGCGCTACAGCCCCGGTGGCTGGTGGTTCCAGCTCTACGGCGGCAGCTGGCTGTCCGACGGCTGGAAGATGATCCGCAACCGCTGGTACCGTTTTGACGGCAGCGGTTACATGGTGACGGGGTGGTTCACGGACGGGGACGGCAACCGCTATTACTTAAACCCGGTGGACGACGGCACGCTGGGCATGATGCGCACCGGATGGCAGGTGATCGACGGTAAATCCTATTACTTCAACACCCAGTCCGACGGCACCATGGGCCGCCTCTACGTGGATACCGTCACGCCGGACGGCTACCGGGTGGGGGAGGACGGCGCGATGATACAGTGATGGATGATCCGGCCTCAAACCGGATCGCGAAACGGCTATATTTCAGGGGGGAACATCATGATCGAACAGCTGTTAAGGCGGATTGTGGAGGAGATCGCGCCCTGTCCCTTTGTGGCGGGCATCGTTCTGGGCGGGTCTCGGGCCACAGGGACGGCTACGGAAGATTCGGACATCGACATCGGGATTTATTACGACAGGGAACGGATGGATTTTGAACGTTTGAACGGGATCGCCTCCGGGTTGGATGACCAGCACCGGGAAAACCTGGTCTGCCGCGAGGGAGAGTGGGGAAACTGGGTGAACTGTGGAGGCTGGCTGACCGTTAAGGGATATCATGTGGACCTGATTCTGCGGGATATCGCCAGGGTGCGGGACATTCTGGACCGGACCGAACGCGGGGAGACGGCGGCCCACTACCAGACCGGCCATCCCCACGGCTACATTGACGCCATGTACCGGGGAGAGCTGGCGGCCGGGAAGGCCCTCTACGCCAGGGATCAAAGCTTTACGGAGATGAAGGAGCGGGCGGAGGTTTATCCGGAAGAACTGCGGCGGGCTTTGATCTCATTTTTTATGTTTGAGGCTAAATTTTCCTGTATGCTGGCCGAAGGCAACGGCAGGGGGGAGGATCTCTACTATGTGGCGGGGCACCTGTTCCGCTCGGTCTCGGCCCTGAACCAGGTGCTGTTCGCCTTAAACCGGACCTACTGCCTGAATGAGAAGAAAGCGGTGCGGCGCATCCGGGAGTTTCCGGTGACGCTTCCAGATTACGACCGGCGGGTGAACGGGATCTTCGGCCTGACGGCCGGGACGCTGGCGCCCTGTATACAGGCGCTCAGGAAGCTCTGCGGGGAGGCGGAGGAGCTGGTTGATCGGGAAATGCGTCCGGCAGGCGATAAAAATCCTTAAAACACAGAAACCGGAAGCCCGTGGCGCTGACGGCGGTTTTTTACACGCAAAAAATGCAGACAAGGCCCACACGCCATGTCTGCATTTGCAATTTGCCGCTCTCCGCCCGGCGGACGCCGATTGGGACGCGAGTTGCGCATCCCGCCCGGACGCCGCCGGAGGGCAGCCCCTTTTCTCGGGAGTATTTTATGTCGGCGCGGCTGCGCCGTCCGATCAGAGACGTTTTATCCTTCGCACCTTCAAAACATCCGGCCGGTCCCGGCAGCCGGGGCGGTGTGTGATGGAGTGTAATGCAATCAAGGAATTTCGTGTACTTGATTATGTTTTTATCGTTGCCCCATCCGCCGTCGCCGGCCGGTGTTGTTTTATCCGTTCATTAGGATAATGCGCAGGGAGGGGATTTTATTGCAGAAACTTTAAAAATATTCAGGGCTTTTCATGGTAATTTTTGGAGGCAGGGCTTTGATGTAAGGCGCGAGGATCCGATTTTGCCAGAATTCCGGCGGGAATGTACGTTGACGCTCCCGGGCATCTGTGCTATTTTTGTTATAGCGGCCTACACCGGCGGCCTGGCCGCCTTTAAGACAATGAACGGCTGCGGCGCGGTATCTGACCGGCAGAATGGGCGGGAGGGAATCAGGATGAATTTTGAGGAGCGGGTTTTGCGCCATGAGGACCAGCTGAACGAGACGGACGACGATATTGTGGCTTATATCCGCAGCCACAGGCAGGAGATCATGAAACTGTCCATCCAGAAGATCGCGGCGGATTTATTTATCGCGCCCAACGCGGTGATGCGGCTGTCGAAAAAACTGGAGTACAGCGGCTTTTCGGAGCTGAAGTTTTCGGTCCAGAACGAAGGCGAGCCGGAGGGCACGGGAAAGACCATAAGCGGCCGTATTCTGGGACAGCTGCCGTCCAATATCGTGAAAACGCTGGACACCATCGATGTGCTCACCCTGAAAAAAACGGCGGCTATGATGAAGAAAGCCCGTTGCTGTATCTTTGCGGGGGTGGGGGACTCCACCTATTTCTGCGAGATGCTGGGCAAGAATCTCAGGTGCCTGGACTGCAGCGTGCAGTTTTACCAGCAGATACACGATATGTTTTACGCGGTCAGGCATGGCTGCAGGGACGATATGCTGATCATCATCAGCGCCAGAGGGGAGAACGACCGGCTCATCGAGATGGCCGGGGAGGCCAAAGCCATGGGAATGCCGGTGGTGAGCATCACTCATTTTTATGAAAATCGTCTGGCCAAGGCCTGCGACGTGAACCTGTATTTCTGGGGCGAGGACCGGGAGGTGCAGGGCTACAACGTTACGGACCGGAGCGGGCTGATGGTCCTGGTCCGGCTGCTCAGCGAGGAGTTCTGGCAGGGGTATGTGGAGCTGTGAACCTGCGGCTCGGGGAGCCGGCACAGGCGCATGGGAGGATGGAACGGTGGAACAGGGAAGCGGGAAATGGCCTGCTTCCTTTTTGATTGTGTAAATTTACACAGCAAAGGCATTTTGTGTGGATAAATTACGAAAAAACGGCCCAGGGCTGATTTTGTGCTATACTCTTATCCAGGTTAACCGAAGGATCAATGACCGGATATCCATCCGGCGTAAAAATTGACGCATGAACTGTTACGACGAAAATGTGAAAGGGGTAGACTATGAATCTGCAAAAAGCCACAAGCAGGGAATTAATCAGTCTGGGATGTGAATTTTCCACCAAGCTGGAGGCAATCAACTATCTGGTGGACAAACTGGACGCCGCGGGAAAACTGTCCTCCAGGGAGGAATATTACAAGGCGGTGCTGGAGCGCGAATCTCTCTCTGAGACGGGAATCGATATGGGAATGGCGGTCCCCCACGGGAAGAGCAAAGCGGTGCGGGAAGCGGCCTTCGCGGTGGCGACGGTCAAGACCCCCATCAAAAACTGGGAGAGCATTGTGCCGGGAAATGAAGTGTCCATCATCTTCCTGTTAGCCATCCCGGAGTCGGAGGCGAAAAGCACCCATCTGGAACTGCTGTCGGAGCTGATGACCCGCGTGTCCAATCCGGATTATCTGGAACGGCTGAAAGCCTCCAAGACGCCGGAAGAGCTCTACCGTAACCTGGAAGGGGGAGCGGCTGAGGCGGAAAAGAGCAGCCGGACATACGCCAAAACGATCGTCGCAGTTACCGCGTGTCCTGCGGGAATCGCCCACACCTACATGGCGGCGGAAGCCCTTGTGAAGGGCGGCGAGGAGCTGGGAGTCAAGGTCTATGTGGAAAAACAGGGCGCAAACGGCGTGGAGGACCGGCACACGGCTCAAATGCTGCGGGACGCCGACGCGGCGGTATTTGCGGCGGACGTTGCGGTGAAAGACAGCGAGCGCTTTGACCATCTGCCGGTGTACAAGACCAAGGTGGCCGCCCCCATCAAGGACGCCAAGGGCGTGATCCGCGGGGCGCTGGAGAAAGCCGGACGGGAAGGCAAGGGTACCTATGCGGGAGCAGATGGAGGAAATGCCGCGGCGTCGGGAGATAAGGCCAGCGTTGGCAGCGAGATCAAACAGGCGGTGCTCACGGGCGTTTCCTATATTATCCCCATCATTGTGGCGGGCGGAATGATCAACGCCTTCGCGGTGCTGATCGCCCAGGGCTTTGGGCTTCAGGAGCTTTACAACATGGACAACAGCTGGCTGTGGCTTTTCCGGAAGATGGGCGGAAACACCCTGGGAACCCTGATGATCCCCATGCTGGCGGCCTACATGGCCTACTCCCTGGGGGATAAGACGGCTCTGGCCCCGGGATTTGCGGCCGGTATCGCGGCCAACCTGATCAACGGCGGATTCCTGTGCGGTATGCTGGGCGGTCTTGTGGCCGGATATTCCGTACGGTTTTTGAGAAAGGCAGTGCCCGCCAAAGGAGTATTTGCGGGTTTTGTATCCTTCTGGGTGTATCCCGTGTTCAGCACGCTGATCGTGGGAATTGTGATGTTTTTCCTGCTGGGAAAACCGGTGGCGTGGCTGAATCAGAGCCTGATCGGCCTGCTCAGCGCCATGAGCGGCTCCAACGCGGCGCTTTTGGGCGCGATCATCGGAATCATGGTATCCTTTGACCTGGGCGGTCCGGTCAACAAAGCCGCATATACCTTCTGCGTTGGCGCAATGGCGGAGGGAATTCTCATGCCCTACGCGGCCTTTGCCTCCATCAAGATGGTGTCGGCGTTTGCGGTGACCATGTCCACCCTGGGCTTCAGGAAATATTTTACAAAAGAGGAGCAGGAGGCGGGGATGTCCACCTGGATTCTGGGGCTGGCCGGAATCACCGAGGGAGCGATCCCCGTGATGATGGCGGACCCGGTGCGCGTGATCTTCTCTCTCTGCGCGGGTTCCGCTGTCACCGGCGCCATCGTGGCCATGTGCAACATCGGCCTGGATGTTCCGGGGGCGGGAATCTTTTCCATGTTCCTGTTAAAGGACGGCATGGGAGGTCTGGGAAATGCATTGATCTGGTTTTTTGCGGCCGTGCTGGGCGCGGTGATCTCAACCGTAATCCTGGTTGCCCTTAAAAAGATGAAATACGACAAGTCAATGAGAAAATAAGAACGCCGCAGGCGTATGGAGTAGATTATGGCAGATAAAGTACATGTTGTCCCGCATTTTCACTGGGACAGGGAGTGGTATTTTACCGCAGAGGAATCAAAAATCCTTTTGGTGAACGATATGGAAGAGGTACTCACCATGCTGGAGACACGGGAGGACTACCCCTACTTTGTCCTGGACGGACAGACCTCGGTGCTGGAGGACTATTTCTCCGTGTCCCCGGAAAACCGGGAGCGGGTCAGGGAGCTGGTGCAGAGGGGAAAACTAATCATCGGACCCTGGTATACCCAGACAGACGAGATGGTGGTGGGGGGAGAGTCCATCGTCCGCAATCTTCTGTATGGGATGAAGGACTGCCGGGAGTTCGGCAGTCCCATGATGATCGGCTATCTTCCGGATTCCTTTGGCCAGAGCGCCAGGATGCCGCAGATTTTAAGGGGATTTAATATAGAAAACAGTATGTTCTGGCGGGGAACCTCTGAGCGCATGGGAACGGATAAGACGGAATTCTTCTGGGAGGACGACGACGGCTCCCGGGTGGCGGTGCAGCTGCTGCCCCTGGGTTACGCCATCGGAAAATATCTGCCGGTGGAAAAGGAAGCCCTGAGAAAGCGGATGGAAAAATACATGCCCGTTCTTGAGCGGGGAACCGCCACAGGCCATCTTTTAGTACCCAACGGCCATGATCAGATGCCGCTGCAAAACGATATTTTCCAGGTAATGGAAACGATGCGGGAGTTGTACCCGGACAAGGAGTTTTTCCTGAGCCGGTATGAGGACGTGTTCGCAGCCATCGGCCGCCAGGGAAACCTGGATACCCTGCGGGGCGAATTCCTGGACGGCCGGTATATGCGGGTGCACCGGAGCATTTTCTCCTCCCGTGCCGACTTGAAGGCGGCGAACACGCGGATTGAGAACAAGGTCACCAACCTGTTGGAACCGCTGGCCTCCATCGCCTATAAACTGGGATTCCCGTATCACCACGGCCTGGTGGAAGCCATCTGGAAGGAGCTGATGAAGAATCATGCCCACGACTCCATCGGCTGCTGCTGCAGCGATAAGGTACACCGCGCCATCGCAGACCGCTATTTCCTGGCGGAGGAGCGCGCGGACCGGCTGATTGAGTTCTACATGAGAAAGATTGTGGATGCCATGGACTGCAGCCGGGCCCTGGATAAGCTGACGGTGTTCAACCTGCTGCCCTATGAGCGGGAGGGGATGATCCGGGGCAAAATTGTCACCAAGATGAAGCGGTTTGCGCTGGAGCGTGCCGACGGCTCCCTGTTGAAATACGAGATCACGGACCGCAGGATTGTGGACGCGGGACTGATTGACCGGCAGATCGTCCACTACGGGGATTACGAGCCCTTTGTGGAGTACACGTTGGAATTTTGCGACCGGATTCCCGCCATGGGATTTACCACCTATCTGGTCAGGGAAGCGGAGGCGCTTGCCGGGGAAAGCCCAGCCGTGTCCATGGCGGCTGGTACGGGGGAAAACCCTGCCGTGGAACCGGCGGACCTTGGCGGAAACTGCCGTCTTGCCTCCCCGGCCGCCAATACCCTGGAAAATGAGTACCTGTCCGTGACGGTCGAACCCAACGGCAGCCTGACCGTGCTAGATAAACAGAAAGGCCAATGCTACCGGGACGTGCTGCTCTTGGAGGATGGGAGCGACGACGGAGACGGCTACGACTATTCCCCCGCAGCAAACGACTGGGTGTTGACCTCAAAGGAGGAGACTGCGGATATCCGCTGCCAACACGGGACGTACAGCCACAAGGCCCGGGTCCGGGTGTCCATGGCTGTTCCGGCCGGACTTGAGAGCCGGAGCGAGCGGCGGAGAGACGGCCGGGTGGATGTGGAATTTGAGCTGGAGTTAAAAGCCGGATCCCCGGTTCTGGAGGTTCGGGTGACGGTGGACAACCAGGCGGACAGCCACCGGCTGCGGCTGTTGGTGCCGGGACAGGAAAATGAAGGTTTTTCTGTTAGCGATAATCAGTTTGGCCGGATCCGCCGCCCGGTGAGGGACGAGGCCATGGACGTGTGGGAGAAGGAGGGCTGGTCCGAGCGGCCGGATTCCATTTATCCTTTCCTGTCCTGGGTGTCAGGCTGCGGGGAGCGTGGGCTGGCGGTTCTGACCAACTCGGTGAGGGAGTATGAGATGACCGGGCCGGATTACGGCGTGCTGGCCGTCACGTTATTCCGAAGCGTGGGCGTGCTGGGCAAGGAAGGACTTCTCAGAAGGCCGGGCAGGCCCTCCGGGATCAAGATGGAAACTCCGGATTCCCAGCTTCGGGGCCGCCGCACCTACGAGATCGCCCTTACCGCCTGCCGGGATCATCTGGCGAGAACCGCAAAGGAGTACGTCACCCCGTTCATTTCCTACAACAAGATGCCCTACAACGCCATGAAGCTGAATCCGTCTGAGGTGAAGGTTCCCTATGCGTTCAGCCTTTTGAGCGAGACGGAGGGCCGGGTTGTTTTGAGCGCGTTAAAAAAAGCAGAGGACGAGGATAAGCTGATCGCCCGGTTTTACAACGGCTGCGGGGAGAAAGCCCCTATGAGGCTGAAGGACGGAAACGGAGACCTGACCGTGGACGTGGTGAAGCTGAATGAGACGGATGTGCTGAGCGGACATGTGACGGGAGATCAGTGGGTTGGTTATAATCAGATTGTTACTTGTAAATTTTAGGAACTGTTACGAAATGTAAATAAAACGGTCAGATACTGAGCGCGACAGAGGGCAGCCACACCGGCCGGTGTGTCCGCCCTCTGTTTGTTCGTGCGCCTGGCGGCGCACGCTGCACGGCAAACCTTTCCATAACGGGCGGCCACCGCAGGCGATCCCCTTCTTTTCCCGCAGTAAACGCCATATTTTCAGCTTTTTTCGCCTTTTGCTTCCCGCGCTTATTGCCAGTGCCCGGATTCTGTGATAATATATAGGTTGCTTTTTCAGAAAGGATACCGAAGACTATGATACAATATCTGATCGTATGCCCGCTGACTTTTTTGGCCGGGCTGGTGGATTCCATTGCCGGCGGCGGTGGGATTATCTCGCTGCCCGCGTATCTGCTGGCCGGAGTTCCCGCCCACACCGCCCTGGGCACCAACAAGCTTGGCTCGTCCATGGGCACGGTGGTCTCCACCGTCCGCTATGCGAAAAACGGCTACCTGAAGGGCAAGGCGGCCATGGCGGCCTGCTCCGCGGTCGCGGCCATCATCGGCTCCTCCATCGGCGCCCGTCTGGCGCTGATGGTCCCGGACAACGTGATCCGGAACATGATGCTGGTGGTTCTGCCCATTGTTGCGGCATACGTTCTGTTCGATAAGCGCATGGGGGACAGCGAGAAGACCGGAGATATTTCCCGGCAGCGCATGTTTGTGCTCAGCGTGCTGGCGGCCCTGCTGGTAGGCGGTTACGACGGCTTTTACGGGCCGGGTACGGGTACGTTTCTGCTGCTGGTGCTCACCGGGGTGGCCCGGATGGATGTGCGCAGCGCCTCAGCCCAGACCAAGGTGATCAACCTGTCCTCCAACACCGCAGCGCTGGTCACCTTCATTTTCAGCGGCAACGTGCTGTACCCACTGGGGCTGGCGGCCGGAATCTGCTGCATCGGCGGCCACTACATCGGCTCCGGCCTGGTGGTCCACGACGGACACAAGATCGTGCGCCCGGTGGTGCTTGTGGTGCTGATCGCGTTGTTCGTGAAGGTGCTGAGCGGACGGTAAGCGTTTCCGGCCAGACCGTCCCGGTCCGCCGGCTCCCGGCCGTTTCGTAAATAAGAGAATTAACAGACAGGAGAAGATAGATTATGAAATGGAAAAAATTTACACTTACCACCACCACCCAGGCGGTGGATCTGGTCAGCAGCATGCTGGACGACATCGGCATCGAGGGCGTGGAGATTGAGGACAACGTTCCGCTCACGGAGCGGGAGACCAAGGGAATGTTCATCGACATTCTGCCGGAGCTGCCGCCGGACGAGGGCGTGGCAAAGGTGAGCTTCTACGTGGACGACGACCGCGACATTGAGGAGCTGATGAAACAGGTGGAGGAAGGCCTGGACGAGCTGGCCGTGTTCACGGATCTGGGACAGCGCACCATCTCTGCCTCCGAGACCGAGGACAAGGACTGGATCAACAACTGGAAGCAGTATTTTAAGCCCTTCACCGTGGACGACATTCTGATCAAGCCCACCTGGGAGACCATTCCGGAGGAGCACAGGGACAAGCTGCTGGTGCAGATCGATCCCGGCACCGCCTTTGGAACCGGGATGCACGAGACCACCCAGCTGTGCATCCGCCAGCTGAAAAAAGCTGTGGACAGCGGGACAAAGCTCCTGGACGTGGGCACGGGCAGCGGCATCCTGGGTATTACCGCCCTGAAGCTGGGCGCGAAGGAGGTCTGGGGCACGGATCTGGACGAGAACGCCATTACGGCAGTGGGCGAGAACCTGGAAGCCAACGGCATTTCCGGCGAGCGCTTCCACGTGTTGCAGGGAAATATCCTGAATGACCCCAGCGTCCAGGAGTGGGCCGGATTCGGCTGCTACGACGTGGTGGTGGCCAACATTCTGGCGGATGTGATCATTCTGCTGGTGGATGAGATTCCGGTGTATTTGAAGCAGGGAGGACTCTTCATCACCTCCGGCATTATCAATATGAAGGAACAGGCGGTTCTGGACGCATTTGCGAAGAATCCCGCCTTTGAGGTGCTGGAGGTAACCCGCCAGGGCGAGTGGGTGTCCGTGACCGCGCGCAAGCGGTAGAGAGGGTTTGCCATGCATCATTTCTTTGTGGAGCAGGAGCAGATCCGGGACGGGCAGGTGCGCATCACCGGGCCGGACGTGAACCATATGAAAAATGTGCTGCGCATGCGCCCCGGGGAAGAGTTTCTGGTCAGCGGCGGCGGAAACGACCTGCTGTGCGCCGTGGAGAGCCTGGACGTCCAGTCCGTCAGCGCGCGGATTCTCGGGGAACAGCCGTCCAGAGAGCTGCCCGCCGGAATCTGGCTCTTCCAGGGGCTGCCCAAGAGCGACAAGATGGAACTGATTATCCAGAAAGCCGTGGAGCTGGGGGCCGCGGGGATCATACCCGTAGCCACGAAAAACGCCGTGGTCAAGCTGGACGCGAAAAAAGAGGAGAGCCGCCTCCGCCGCTGGCAGGCCATCGCCGAGAGTGCGGCCAAACAGAGCAAGCGCAGCCTGGTGCCGGAAATCGGCCGCGTGCTGTCCTTTAAGGAGGCGGTGGCCCGTATGGACCGGGACGGCTTTGACCTGCGCCTGCTTCCCTATGAAAATGAACGGGGCATGGAAGCCACCCGGGAAGCCTTTGCCCGCGCCGGGGAGGCGAAACGGATCGCCGTGTTCATCGGCCCGGAAGGCGGGTTTGACGAGACCGAGGTAAACCTTGCCAGGTCGGCGGATATTCTGCCGGTGAGCCTGGGAAAACGGATTCTCAGAACCGAGACGGCGGGGCTGGCCGTGCTTGCGGCGCTGATGCTGCGCCTGGAAGGCGGAATCTGAGCGCGGGAACCGGCGAGGGGGAAACGTGCTCCGGCGCGGAGGAAATGTGTCCGGCGCGTGTACCCGGCGTGCAGCCCCGCCCGTGCTGCGCATGTTTTATATAAGAGGAGCAAGTGAAAAATGGAAGCATATTTTGACAATTCCGCTACCACCCGGGTCTTTGACAGCGTGAAGGACATTGTGGTGAAGGCGATGACAGAGGATTACGGCAATCCCTCCGCCAAGCACCGCAAGGGTATGGAGGCGGAGCAGTACGTGCGCCAGGCGGCGGCCAGGGTGGCAAAGACCCTGAAGGTGAAAGAGAAGGAGATTCTGTTCACCTCCGGCGGCACGGAGAGCAACAACATGGCCTTAATCGGCACGGCCATGGCCAACCACCGGGCCGGGAAGCACATTATCAGCACCCGGATCGAGCACGCCAGCGTGTACAATCCCCTGGCATTTCTGGAGGAACAGGGCTTTGAGGTGACCTACCTGTCCGTGGACGGCGACGGCCACATTTCCCTGGAGGAGCTGGGGGCGGCCATCCGGCCGGACACCATTCTGGTCTCCATCATGTACGTGAACAATGAGATCGGCGCGGTGGAGCCGGTGGAGGACATCGGTGCCCTGATCCGCAGGAAGAACCCTGCCACCCTGTTTCACGTGGATGCCATCCAGGCTTATGGAAAGTTCGTGATCCGGCCCAAAAAGGCCATGATCGACCTGCTCTCCGTCAGCGCCCACAAGATTCACGGCCCCAAGGGCGTGGGTTTTCTCTACATCGACGAGCGGGTGAAGATCCGTCCTTTGGTCTACGGCGGCGGCCAGCAGCGCGACCTGCGCTCCGGCACGGAAAATGTACCCGGCATCGCCGGTCTGGGCGTTGCGGCGGAAGAAATGTACACCGGCCACCAGGAAAAGATGGAGCACATCACGTCCCTGAAGGACCACATGATCGACCGCATGGCCGGGCTTGAGGGCGTGACCGTCAACAGTCTTAAAGGGAATTTAAGCGCCCCTCAGGTGGTCAGCGCAAGCTTTGCGGGAGTGCGCAGCGAGGTGCTGCTCCACGCCCTGGAGGACAAGGGAATTTACGTCTCCTCCGGCTCCGCCTGTTCCTCCAACCACCCGGCCATCAGCGGAACCCTGAAGGCGGTGGGCGTGAAAAAGGACCTGCTGGACTCCACTCTGCGCTTCAGCTTCGGCGTGTTCAACACCCGGGAGGAAGTGGATTACTGTATCGACACGTTAAAGGAGCTGCTGCCGGTGCTGCGCCGTTACTCGCGGCGGTAGACAGACGGGCGCGACCCCAACGCCGCCCCGGCGCGCCTTACATCAGCGCACAACCTGCATCCGGCCTCTATGGCCGGAATTGCTCAGCATATAGAAAGAGGTTATTATGAAATACCAGTCATTTTTGATCAAATACGCGGAGATCGGCACCAAAGGCAAGAACCGTTTCATGTTCGAGGACGCCCTGATCAAGCAGATCCGTTACGCCTTAAAGTCCGTGGAGGGCCGGTTCGAGGTGACCAAGGAGTCCGGGCGCATCTACGTGATGGCAGAGGGCGACTATGATTACGACGACGTGATCGAGGCGTTAAAGCGGGTGTTCGGAATTGCCGACATCTGCCCCATGGTTCAGATCGAGGACAAGGATTATGAGAATCTGAAAAAACGTGTGGTGGAGTACATGGACCAGGTGTACCCGGACAAGCACATCACCTTCAAGGTTAACGCCCGCCGGGGTGACAAGAATTACCCCGTCAGCTCCGATCAGATCAACCGGGACCTGGGCGAGGTGATTCTGGAAGCCTTCCCGGAAATGAAAGTGGACGTGCACAATCCCGACGTGATCCTGCGGGTGGAGGTGCGCCAGAAGGTGAACCTGTTCTCCCTGGTGATCCCCGGCCCCGGCGGCATGCCCGTGGGCACCAACGGCAGGGCTATGCTGCTCTTGTCCGGCGGCATCGACAGCCCGGTGGCGGGTTATATGATCGCCAAGCGGGGCGTGAAGATCGACGCCGTCTATTTCCATGCGCCGCCCTACACCAGCGACCGGGCCAAGCAGAAGGTGGTGGACCTGGCCAACCTGGTGGCCCGCTACGCAGGCCCCATCAATTTGTACGTGGTGAATTTTACGGACATCCAGCTCTACATCTATGACAAGTGCCCCCACGAGGAGCTGACCATCATCATGCGCCGTTACATGATGCGCATCGCCGAGGCCATTGCCAACCAGACCGGGGCCATCAGCCTGATCACGGGGGAGAGCATCGGCCAGGTGGCTTCCCAGACCGTACAGTCCTTAGCCGCCACCAACGAAGTCTGCACCATGCCGGTATTCCGGCCGGTGATCGGCTTTGACAAGCAGGAGATCGTGGACCTGTCCGAGAAGATCGGCACCTTCGAGACCTCCATCCAGCCCTTCGAGGACTGCTGCACCATTTTCGTGGCAAAGCACCCGGTAACCAAGCCAAATCTCAACGTGATCCGTGGCTCCGAGACCCATTTGCAGGAGAAGATCGGGGAAATGGTTCAGGCCGCCATCGATACGGCGGAGCGGATCACCTGCCAGGGCTAAACCGGGTCGGCGGCCCATTGCATTCTGCATTCAACAAACAACAAAAAAGCTGCCCCCGCGAAGCGGTGGGCAGCCGTCATGTACAGCGTTAAACCGGTATGTGAATTATGCGATGATGTAGGGAGCCAGAATGTTTAAAATCTCGTCGATGTTGGCCTCTGCGTGGATGTTCAAGTCGATGGGCTTGGACAGATCCAGGCTGAAGATGCCCATGATGGACTTTGCATCGATAACATATCTGCCGGATACCAGATCAAAATCTACATCAAACTTGGATAAATCGTTTACAAAGGATTTAACCTTGTCGATGGAATTTAACGAAATACGAACTGTTTTCATACGGGGAACCCTCCTTGTGGTATATACTTTAAGTGTTGGTTGACAGGAAATATGGCCTATCCCTATCCTGCCTTTAATAGTACAGATGCGGGCCTTAAAAGTCAATAGTTAGATTGCATGAAAAAAAACGTAAGAAACTGGTAATTTATGATTAGCAAAAACAGGAGGTTTTGACATGCCCAAGGCGGCTCTTCACAACCTTGGATGCAAGGTAAATGCATACGAAACCGAGGCCATGCAGCAGCAGCTGGAAGCCCGCGGTTATGAGATCGTCCCCTTTGACCAAAAGGCGGACGTATATATTATCAACACCTGCTCCGTGACCAATATCGCGGACCGCAAATCCCGCCAGATGCTGCACCGGGCCAAGAAAATGAACCCGGATTCCGTTGTGGTGGCAGCGGGCTGCTACGTGCAGGTGGCCGCCGACGCGCTGAAAGAGGACGCCGCGGTGGATATCATAGTGGGAAATAACCAGAAGGCACGCCTGGCGGACATTCTGGATGAATTTTTCAGCGGGGGCAGGGAGGACGTGTCCTATGTGGTCGACATCTCCCACACCAATGAGTACGAAGCCCTGCATGTGGACCGGATCGCGGACCGGACCAGGGCGTTTATCAAGGTGCAGGACGGCTGCAACCAGTTTTGCAGCTACTGCATCATCCCCTACGCCAGAGGACGGGTGCGCTCCCGCAGACCGGAAGAGGTGCTGGAAGAGGTCCGTACCCTGGCCGCTCAGGGTTATAAGGAAATGGTGCTCACAGGCATCCATTTAAGCTCCTACGGACTGGACGTTGAGAACCCGGAGAGCGCTCTTACAGCCGGGGATTACAAGGCCGAGGAGAATGCCCTGTACCGCCCGTGGCTGCTGAGGCTGATCCAGGAGGTGAGCGGGGTGGAGGGCATCGGGCGAATCCGCTTAGGTTCCCTTGAGCCGCGGATCATTACCCGGGAATTTGCGGCGGAGCTGGCGAAGATTCCCAAGCTCTGCCCCCATTTCCACCTGTCCCTCCAGAGCGGCTGCGACGCCACCTTAAAACGGATGAACCGCCATTATAACACGGAGGAATACCGGGAGCGCTGCGGAATTTTGCGGGAGGCCTTTGACAATCCCGCCATCACCACTGATGTGATCGTCGGTTTTCCGGGCGAGACGGAGGAGGAATTTGCGGCGACGCGGCAATACCTGGAACAGATGCATTTTTATGAGATGCATGTGTTTAAATACTCCAGGCGCGAGGGCACCCGGGCGGCCGTGATGCCGGATCAGGTGCCGGAGCCGGTGAAGGCGGAGCGCAGCGACAAGTTACTGGAGCTGGAGAAACGCATGTCCAGGGAATACCGTCAGGGCTTTGTGGGCACCGTCCAGGAGATTCTGTTAGAGGAACCGGCTGAAATCGGCGGCATCCCCTGCGTGGTAGGGCACACGCGCCAGTATGTGAGAGCCGCCGTGCCGGCACCGGTTGCCGGAAATACAGTGAAATCCGCCGCCCTGTCTGCGGGCGCCGGAAACACGCCGGACGCCGCCGTTCTCCAGGGCCTCACTGAGGGCCTCACCGCCCCGGTCAGGGGCCGGATCGTGAAGGCGAGGATCACAGGCTTCCTGGACGAGGAGACGCTGTTGGCGGAGCTGATCGGGGAGCCGGGGTGAGAACAGCGGGGCGGGGCCGGACTGCCGGCCCGTCCCGGTCAATCTTCGATAGTTTCTTCCCTTTAAGTGGATAAATTTTGAACATTTCCCGGGAAATGGCAGGGGATTGTGCTATATTTTACAAAAAGTCCAATAATAACAGTCAAAATTAAGAAAATAATCTATTGCCGAATGGACAATTATCGGTTAGAATAGAAAAGAATACTTAAAGGACGTGATGACATGGGCAATATGATGGATACACAATATTTTCAAGCTGTTCAGGACAACAAGATCGAGGTCAGTGATGTGCTGGAACAGGTTTATGTTGCCTTGACCGAGAAAGGGTATAACCCGATCAACCAGATCGTGGGTTATATCATGTCTGGGGACCCGACCTATATTACCAGCCATAAGGGCGCCAGAAGTCTCATCATGAAAGTCGAGCGGGATGAGATTCTGGAGGAACTGATGGCTGTGTACATTGACGCCCGCCTGAAGTAGGAGGGCGCATTTGCGTTTCGTGAACCGGAGCGGCCCGCGGGGCGGCTCCCTGTGATAATGACCGATCAACCTGCTGGCGTCTGACTGCGTGGATACGGAATGAAATGCAGACAGAGGCTGGTTTTGTCATGCCTGAGCATATACGGCGGGCGAAACAGGCCGTTCTGCGCGCAGGCGCGGCGGCGGTGACGGCAAGGGAAACGCGGCAAAATACTGTTCGGAGGCATTTTACATGAGAATAATGGGGCTGGATTACGGCTCGAAGACAGTGGGGGTTGCAGTGTGCGATCCTTTAGGTATCACTGCCCAGACAGTGGAAACCATTGTGCGCAAAGATGAGAACAAACTGAGAAAGACATTGGCGAGAATTGAAGAATTAATCGGCGCATACGAGATTGAACGCATTGTACTTGGTTATCCTAAGAATATGAACAACACCGTGGGAGAGCGCGCGCAGAAGGCGGAAGAGCTGAAAGCGGCGCTGGAACGGCGCACCGGACTGCCTGTGATTCTCTGGGATGAGCGGCTGACAACGGTGGCGGCTGACCGCGTGCTGATGGAGAGCGGCGTGCGCCGCGAACACCGGAAAGAGAGCGTGGACCAGATTGCGGCGGCCATGATTCTGCAGGGATACCTGGACAATTTAAGTTTTCAGGGAGAACGGGATGAAACAGGAGAACGAGAATAAAGACAAGATTGTAATGATTACAGATTCAGGCGAATCTGTGGATTTTTATGTGCTGGAAGAGACCAGGATCAACGCGTCGGGCTATCTGCTGGTGACGGACGCCCCCGAGGGCGAGGACGGAGAGTGCTACATTTTAAAAGATGTATCCGGACAACAGGACGCCGAAGCCATCTACGAGTTCGTAGAGAACGAAGATGAGCTGGACGGTGTATTTCGCGTATTCGAACAGCTGCTGGCGGATGCGGACGTGACGCTTGAGAAATAGGCCATATGCCAACACGGATATCAATGAATGGAGGAATCAATTTGGAATTAGAGAATCAGAACACAACAGAGGCGAAAGAGAACACGCAGCCGGCGAATCAGGCGGCCGAGCAGGGAGCGGAAGCGCGTCCCGCAGAGGGAACTTCCACCAGGCGCAGGCGCAAACCGTCGTCCTCGCGTTCCGGCAAGAGCCGCGACGGACAGGCCAAGACGGCTCAGGCAGGGGACGGACAGGCCGAGGGCAAGAAGGCCCAGGCAGGGGACGGACAGGCTGAGGGCAAGAAGGCCCAGGCGGCCAGAAAAGAGCCGGCCAAGAAGGAAGCCGCGAAAAAAGAACCGGCTAAGAAGGAAGCGGCCAAGAAAGACGCGGGCAAGCGGGAGAACGCTTCCAAGCGCGAACCGGGCCGCGAGACGAGACCGGCCGCAAAGCCTCAGAACCAGAATCAGAACCGCCCCGCCAAGGCGAAATCCGCTCCCAAGGGAGACGGCAAGGGTAAGTTGAAAATCATTCCCCTGGGCGGTCTGGAGCAGATCGGAATGAACATCACCGCCTTTGAGTACGAGGACACCATCATTGTGGTGGACTGCGGACTGGCGTTCCCGGGCGACGACATGCTGGGAATCGATTTGGTGATCCCGGACGTCACCTATCTGAAAAATAACATCGACAAAGTAAAGGGCTTTGTGATCACTCACGGACATGAGGACCACATCGGCGCCCTTCCCTATATATTGGAGCAGATCAACGTGCCGGTTTACGGCACCAAGCTGACCATGGCCCTGATCGAACACAAGCTGAAAGAGCGGGGCATGATGCGCAACACCAAGCGCAAGGTGGTAAAGCACGGACAGTCCGTGAACCTGGGATGTTTCCGGGTGGAGTACATCAAGACCAACCACAGCATCCAGGACGCGGCGGCGTTAGCCATCTACACCCCGGTGGGCACGGTGCTCCACACGGGCGACTTCAAGATCGATTACACCCCGGTGTTTGGAGATCCCATCGACCTGCAGCGCTTTGCGGAGCTGGGCAAAAAGGGCGTGCTGGCGCTGATGGCGGACAGTACCAATGCCATCCGTCCCGGATTTACCATGTCCGAGCGCACGGTGGGCAAGACCTTTGACGCCATTTTCGCGGAGCACAAGAATAACCGGATCATTGTGGCGACCTTCGCCTCTAACGTGGACCGCGTGCAGCAGATCGTGAACACGGCGCACAAATACGGCCGCAAGGTGGTCGTGGAGGGCCGCAGTATGGTCACGGTGATGGAGATTGCCAGGGAGCTGGACTACATCAATGTGCCGGAGGGAACGCTGATCGACATCGAGCAGCTGAGAAATTATCCCCCGGAGTCCACGGTGATCATTTCCACCGGAAGCCAGGGCGAGTCCATGGCGGCTCTGTCCCGCATGGCGGCATCGCTTCACAAGAAGGTCACCATCACGCCCTCCGATGTGGTGGTGCTTAGCTCCACCCCGATCCCCGGAAATGAAAAGGCCGTGGCCAACGTGGTCAACGAGCTGTCCATGAGGGGCGCTACGGTGATCAATCAGGACACTCATGTTTCGGGACATGCCTGCCAGGAGGATTTGAAACTGATCTACTCCCTGGTACATCCCAAGTACGCGATTCCGATCCACGGCGAGCATCGCCACCGCATGGCTCAGAAGGAGCTGGCCCAGTTTATGGGCGTGGAGAAGGACAACGCGGTGATCATCAATTCCGGCGACGTGCTGGCCCTCTCCGAGGACACCTGCGAGGTCATCGACCACGTGGCTGCGGGCGGCATCTTTGTGGACGGCCTGGGCGTTGGCGATGTGGGCAACATTGTGCTGCGCGACCGCCAGAACCTGGCCCAGAACGGCATCATTGTGGTGGTGCTGACCCTGGAGAAGCGCAGCAACCAGCTTTTGGCCGGTCCGGACATCGTATCCCGCGGCTTTGTGTACGTGCGGGAATCCGAGGACCTGCTGGAGGAGGCGCACTCCGTGGTGGTGGACGCGGTGGACGACTGCCTGAACCGCCATGTCAGCGACTGGGGTAAGATTAAGAACGTGATCAAAGACAGCCTCAGCGATTTCCTGTGGAAGCGTATGAAGCGCAGCCCCATGATTTTACCCATTATTATGGAAGTGTAATGATTGATCAGGACCGCGCGTCCGTTTGGGCGGGCGCAGATTCCTTTGCCGGAGGCGGGATGTAACAAAATCACAACAGGAGGAAACAGGACATGAGCAACGCGACCAGAGAGATCAACCGAATAACGACCGCAATCATCCGCATATCGATGAAGCTTATCGTCTATGCCCTGATCATCCTGCTTCTCTACGAGGCTGTCATCAAAGGATACGCCTTTGGACATCAGATCTTTTACGCGGAGGCTATGGAGGAGGCGCCGGGTCACGACATGACCGTGACCATTGAACCGGACACCTCCGTGAGCGAGGCCGCGCAGATGCTGGCGGACGACGGGCTTATCAACAGTGAGTTTGCGTTTATTTTCCAGAGCATGTTTTACGACTATGATGCGATTTATCCGGGCGTGTATGATTTAAATACCTCCATGACCTCCAAGGAAATCCTTCAGGCGCTCAACGTAAAGCCTGAAACCGAGGAGACGGAAGCCGCGCAGAAGGCGGGAGCCCGGTTGAAAACCACCCAGGATCAGGCGGCTCCGGCGAGCGCAGAAGCGGATGGACAGGCAGCGCCGGCTGCCAGGGCGGCTGGCGCGGGCGAATCCGCGGCGGCCGGTGG
>OLPX01000571.1_pt1 | contig 32996 bp, 35 predicted proteins | sample 1672491 | NCBI WGS metagenome assembly OLPX01 (sample SAMEA3136692, study PRJEB25190) | human gut metagenome | biome: human gut; feature: human-associated habitat; material: faeces | place: Austria | collected 2013 | reverse complement strand
AACCCACGTGATCAGCTTGGAAGGCTGGAGTTCTACCATTGAACTACACCCGCATCTTTCAGACAAGTAATAGTATAGCAAAACTAAATACAAAATGCAAGAACTTTTTTAAAATTTCTTAATTCTTTTTATTGCCTGTTTTACAAAACATGCAGTCCCAAGGCTTGCCGCTGATACAAAAAGAAACAACACGGGAACCGAAATACCTGCTTCTAGAATCTGTCCGAACAAAAACTGTCCGGGAGGTATCGTGGCTGTCGCCGCTGCCGTTGAAAACGCACTGGTCTTTCCGATCATAGATCCGGGGACTGCCTGCTGCATGTAAGTCAATGAAATCACATTGGACAGGCCAAGGGAAAGCATGACAGCAAAGCCGCCTGCCCCAAAAGCACATATATTAATGAGCGGGCTTTGGAACGCAAATCCGGTCAGACACATGAAAAGAAACGAAACCGGCATCAGGTAAAGCACTCTGTGGATCACAGCCATGGAAAAACTCTTGGGAAACACACTGATCAGTACTCCCCCCGTGATCATCCCAAGCACTGTGATCCCCTCCACAGATCCATAGACTTCTGAAGAAAGACCCAGCACATTTTTTACAAAATGCGGTGCTGCTACGGAGAAAACCGGAACAATGAACAGGTTGGACAGACTGTATGAGAAAATAATCCTTAATACGATCGTTTGACATTTTTTTAAGTACAAAAACCCTTGATACATTTCGTTCACACTGTTCAAAAAAGAGATCTTGTTTTTGGAACCGCTCTTTTTTTCCGGCAGATGCAGAAATCCTTCCATCAGCGCTGAGGCAAAGAAGCTGATTGCATTTAAAACGACGATCCAACGAATCCCCAGAAAACCATACAGCATCCCCGCAATGACGGGTCCTGCAAAATTGGCAGCGGATCCGATCTGCTGTACAATGCCATTGGCCCGGTAAAGCTGTTTTACTGAAACAGACAGAGGGATGGAGGCTGTCACCGCCGGTGAATACACAGTACTTGCAGATGACAAAAGGATCATCGTGACAGCTATGACAGCTGGCCGGTCATGTCCTGAAAATAAAAAAACTGCATAACAGCTTATAACAATGCCGCTGAAGATGTCTGTACAGACCATGATCTTCTTTTTGCTGAAGGAATCTGTGATATTTCCAGCTACCGGCGCGAGCAGAACATATGGAAGCATAGAAATTGAAAGGATCGTCGCAAAGATACCTGGACTCCCGGTTAGCTCCAGTACATAGAGAGACATACAAAACCGCTGGATGGCACTGCCGAACAGCGAGATCATCTGTCCCGCCGCTATGATAACAAAATTTGCTTTATTCCCCTGTCTGCTCATTCCAGCTCATACTCCGTGCAAATCGGATATGTGCCGTCCTTACTGAGTGTAAGCTTAGCCCGTATACCATAAAGTGTCTTCAAATTCTGTTCTGTTATCACATCTGCAGGTGTTCCCTCAAACACCATCTGACCCTCCTTCATTCCAATGATATGGTCTGCAAACCTGGAGGCATGATTGATTTCATGGATCACCATGACAATGGTTGTTTGGTTCTTTTGGTTTAATTCTTTTAAGAGAGAGAGTATTTCCAGCTGGTGAGACATATCCAGATAAGTGGTTGGTTCATCCAGTACAAGAATTCCTGTCTGCTGCGCGAGCGCCATGGCAATCCAGGCCCTCTGCCTCTGTCCGCCTGAAAGAGAATCTGCCCTTCGGTCTTTCAGTGCCAGAATGCCTGTTGCCTCCATCGCCCAGCGGATCACCTGATGGTCATGTTCTGTCAGTCCGCCTACAGGTTTCTGATAAGGGAACCGCCCGTATGCCACCAGTTCCTTTACTAGAAGTCCCTCCGGTACCTGCGGGCTCTGGGGCAAAACTGCCATCTGTTTAGCGGTCTCCCTGGGAGCCTGCTTTTTAATCTCCGTACCGTTGATAAAGATCTCGCCCTTTTTGGGCTTAAGTATCCCGGCCACAGATTTGATCAGTGTAGACTTTCCGCATCCATTGCCGCCGACTACGATGGTGATCTTCCCGCCGGGGATATTCAGATTCAGCTTTGGTATGACGATGGTCTGCTCATAGGCGACAGTGATATCCCTCACTTGAATCTTTTGTTGTTCCATTTTACACCCTTACCTTTCTTTCATCAGGAGATAAACAAAATATGGCACTCCGATCAGGGAGATCATGATACCCGCTGGTATTTCCAGCGGTGAAAACAGATTCCTCGCAAGTGTATCCGCTCCCAAAACTAAAATACTGCTTAAACATGCTGCCGCAGGAATCTGTCTTTTGTGCACAGGCCCCACGAGACGTTTTGCCAGATGCGGTCCGATCAGTCCGGCAAACGCGATATTCCCGGCCACAGAAGTGGCACAGGCAGCCAGACAGACTGCGAGAACAAGGAAAACCTTTCTTTCCCTCTCCACTTGAACCCCTAATCCCATAGCCAGCTCATCTCCCAGATCCATCACATCCAGCGTTCTGTTTTTGTAAAAGACAATAAGGATCAGCACAATAATAATGGGCGCAGTCATGGCAACATACATCCAGCTGCTGCCCCACAGGCTGCCGCCAATCCATGCCAGAGCCTGATTATAGTCTCCTTTTGACATGTTCAGCTGATAAAGAGTGATCAGGGCATTGACCCCTGTGTTGACACCAATACCTGCCAATATCATTTTTACAGGCCTCACACTCCCATTATCCCTGGCCAGAAGATAAATACACAGAAAGCTTATAAAAGCACCAGCCGCTGCCGCTATGGGCATGAGCAGAACAGTGCCAAAGCCCAGTGCCGTATAATAGCTGGTGCTCTGTACAGAAATCAAAAGCACAACCGCAAGTGCCGCGCCTGCATTGATACCGATGATCCCGGGCTCTGCAAGATCATTTTTGGTGACACTCTGCAAAATACAGCCTGAGACAGATAATGCAGCTCCGGTTAGAACCGCCGTCACTGCTCTTGGGAGCCGCAGATCAAGTACAGCGATATTCTGCATGCCGTCCCCTTTGCCGAAAAGCGTCATTACAACATCTTTTGCCGTCATGGAGTAGCTTCCATACATTAAGGCTCCCACAAACACGGCCAGAAACAAGAACACCACCAGGGCCACTGCTGTACGCTGCCTTTTTTTCATCTGCTTTGCTCCTTTCTGATCAGCCACAGAAATACTGGCACACCTAATATAGAGGTAAACAGCCCTACCGGAGTCTCATATGGCTGGTTTGCCAGACGCGCGGCCAGGTCCGCCCATACCATCAGCACACTTCCGCCTAAGAAAGACAACGGTATCATTCTTCTGTAGTCATTGTCGAATATCTTTCTTATCATGTGGGGAATGACCAATCCAACAAAGGCGATATTTCCTGCGCTGGCCACACAGACGGCACAGACCGGAATCAGCAGAAGAATCGACCAAAGCCTGATCCTTTCGGGACGGACACCCAGTCCTGTGGCTGCCTCATCTCCAAGGCTCAGGATGTTGATGCTGCCTGCCAGAAAGAAAAACAGAATCAGAGAAATCCCTCCTGCAAATAGTAAAAGCCACACATGGCCCCATGTGATGGACTTAAATCCTCCCGCTACCCAAAACGCAAGCTCCTGGGAACGGTTTCCCAGAATCCCGATCAGGGAGGATAACGATAGAAAAAAGGTTCCCAGGGCTGTCCCCGCCAGCAGAAGCCTTGAGACACTTAAATTTGTCGTTCGCAGGCAAAATCCAAGCACAAGAATCCCGCCGAGAAAAGCACCTATGAGGGCCGATGCTGTCAAACCGAAAAGGCCGGATACTGCCGGTATTACACTTTCAGCTGCCACAGCCAGGGAGGCTCCCTGCGTCATTCCCATGATGGACGGCTCGGCCAGGGGATTCCTGGTCACCCCCTGCATCACAGCGCCCGCACTGGCAAGCATCCCTCCTGTCAATACAGCGGCGATGGCCCTAGGCAGCCTGACTTCCCTGATCAATTTTATATCCAGTGAATCCCCGCCTTTAAAGAGCGCCGAGGCCACCGTTTCAAACGGCAGCCTCTTTGCTCCAAGGGAAACAGCCAGCAGCACTCCAGTTATCAAAAGGATAACGGAAACTGCGGCAAACACAGAAACCCTTTTACTCATTCATCTTCTCCATTAAACCGTTCACTTCATCCAAAAATGAGAGACGCCCGATGGAACTGTATCCCTGGTTAAAGTAAGGGCTTGCGGGAAGCTCTGCCACATGTCCCTTCTTCACTGCGGGAAGCTCTTTCCACACAGAGTTTTTCTTTAAAGCTGCCATATCATCTTTGGTTCCCATGGCAAGAATATAATCTGCCTCAATGGACGCCAGCCCTTCATATGATACTACCGGAAGGCTGATATCCTTCTGCTCCGGCAGTCCTTTCGGTCTTTTTAATCCCATATCTTCATATAAGATACTTCCTATCCCGGCCTTGTCATACACAAAGATCTGGCCTCCACTGGCAAGGATGGAAAGGTAGCTTTTATTCTTTCCGTAGGATTTTTTGATTTCTTTTCCCTTTTCACGGGCCTTTTTCTTATAGTCTGCAAGCCATGCTTCGGCTTTCTCTTTTTTCTGCATGATATCGGCTACCTTGAGCACATCTTCTTTCCAGTCTGTCTGAGCCAGCTTCAGCATAACTGTGGGAGCCGCTTTGGAAAGCTGCTGATACATTTTTTCCTGAACTGAGGAAATAATAATCAGGTCAGGCTTTAACGCAAGAATCTTCTCAACGTCCATTTTGTCCTGCATACTGTAGCCCAGGATCTCAGCCCCGGATAGCTTCTTTTCTAAATAAGACGGAAACTTTGTATAGTCATACGCATCTGAGTTGGCGGTTCCGACTACAGAATAACCGAGGATAGAGAGGATATCACTGTTTCCGCTGATATCAACGATTCTCTTTGGATCTGCAGGTATTTCAACCTTTCCTTTGGCATCTGTCACAGTGATGGTTTTTGAATCCTCTTTTTTATCTGTCTGATCTTCTTTTCCTGAGCATCCCGCCAGCAATGCTGCCAGGGCTGCCAGAACTAAAATGACTGTAATGAACTTTAATTTTTGCGTTCTCATTGTACTTTTACCCTTTCTTCCTGTATACTATCCTTAGTTAGTTTTACCTAACGACTTCGCAACGTATTGTACCTAACCCCGACCCGCTTTTCAATTGATTTTTATTTTATTCATCCATTTGAATAAATCTGACACTCAATAAAATAACTCAGAAAGGAATCCATGAAATGACCATAACCTCCAGTAAAGCTTTCCGGGAGGAAGTGCTGAACCAGCTTTCATTTCAGCCGTCCTCCCATGGACACTGTACTTTATATCAAAATGTATCTGCACCGGAAAGCGGGTATTTTTTATTTTATTCCCGTCCTGGTTATTATGAGCTTGGAATCGCAGATTATACGATACCTAAGGATTTTCAGATCCAGTTTGACAATCCGGAATCTCTTTTGAGGTTTGGAACCGTATATAAGGGAAGTACAAAGTTCCAGCTGAAAAATCAACAGGTATCATCCTTTACTCCCTCTTCTTTTTTTGTGGCAGAAAAAAATCTGAAAGGAAAACAGGCCTGGCATCAGGGGCAGCATTTTCACGGGACAGAGATAACCGTCCACAAAGCCTTTTTGGACGAGATTGTTTCCGTGACTTTCCCTGATTCCCTTTCCCTGAGTGACTTTAAACAAAATCATACTTACCGCTATCTGCCCCATACTGTCATTTCCGTTATCCACCAGCTCAACAGCCTGTCTGTCTCCGGCCGTCTGTCTCCTCTTTTTCTGGAGAGCAAGATCCTGGAATGTCTTGCACTTCTGACAGAGGAAGTCAAAAAGCCTAAGGATAATATGTTTCAGCACCAGCTTGATTTCGGGTTGATACAAATTGGAAAAAAACGCAGCTTCAGGCTTACGGCCTCAGATATACAGGCCATTCAGAAGGCCCACGATATTTTGACGGAGCAGGCAGTTCATCCTCCTACCATTGAAGAACTGAGCAAGAAGGTGTTTTTAAACCAGCAAAAGCTGAAGGCTGGTTTTGTGAAGCATTATCATATGACCATCGGGGAATATACCAGCAGCCTGAGAATGGCAATGGCGGCTGGCCTTCTCTCTGCCACAGATCTTTCTGTCAGTCAGATCGCAAAAAGAACAGGCTACCGGTACAGCGGAAACTTTTCTAAGAAGTTTAAAAGTTATTATGGTGTTAGCCCTCTGGAATACCGCCGGTCCCAATAGAACTTGAAATTAATGAGATTTATGTCTATAATATTTCAGGAAAGGAAAATTTCATCATTTATTACACAAAAGAAAAAGAGGAGGATTTAACTATGATAAACGCTTATAAAGCGTATTGGAAACGCTATTTCGATTTTAAAGGAAGGACATCCCGTTCTAATTTCTGGTGGGCTATCCTGGGACAGCTTATTGTATCAATCATTGTCGGTTTTCTTGCAAGGATGTTAGATACAAACGCTGTTAACTCGCTGTGGTCACTGATCACTTTTATCCCCGGACTGTCATTGAATGTACGCCGTCTGCATGACGTAGACCGTTCAGGTTGGTTGGTTTTGCTTGCATATATACCGATCATTTTATTTATGGTCAGCTTAACCTTGACAACCGCATCCTTGCTGATGAATGCGGAAGCTGCTTCCGGCGGGTTTGGACTTGCAACCATTGTATTCGGACTTCTGGCCCTGATTGTTGCAATTTATTTTATTATCCTATTTGTAAAACAAGGGGTGCAGGGAGCTAACCGTTACGGTATGCCGGATGAGAACTAAGGATAATATATATTAACGCTATAGATTAGCAGAAATATTTTTCCTTCAAATATATTGAAATGGAAGTTCACTCGAATGTACCGCAGCATTTACAAATCATTATGCTGATGGGAAAGATTTAAGTACCATCAATTCTGCTTCCGGAACAAGAAAGAGAGAAAAGCTACAAAACTTTTCTCTCTTTCTCTATAATGTCAGATACTCTATGATTGTCCTTGATATAATCTGCAGCGGCAGCCTGGAAGTAACAAGAAATTCCTTAATGGCATAATCATACTTCGTATATCCTACTACATACACATCTGAATATTGATTTAACTCTGATCTTGGAAGACATGTACAGCTTACCACATTGGCTTTGTTTTCTTTGGCAAACTTAGCCGCCATTCCTAACTCAGGCGTACTGTTTTTTACCGTGAAAATTATAACCAGATCATCCTCTTTAAAGATTAGATTGGATCTTTTCATATGTTCGGAATCCCGCATGATCCAGACATTATATCCCAGCAGCTGAAGCTGCATTTCAAACTCTTCCGCTACCAGGACTGTAGCTCCCCTTGCCAGGAGATAAATCTTCTTTGCTCTTTTAATTCTTTTTACCACTTCCAGAATCGTTGGTACTTTCAGATTTTCAATTGTCTTTTGACATTCCAGCATAGATTTTTGAAAGATGGCATTCACCATCATTGACTCCTGATTAAATTCATTCTTAGCAGAAATTCTATAACGCAGTTCTGAGATGCCGTCAAATCCGCTCTTTCTTATAGTCCGGGAGACTGTAGCGGGAGATGTATAGCTTTCTTCTGCCATCTCGCTAATGGACTTTTCCGGTATCAGTTCTTCATTGTTATTAATATATGTAATTACAGATTTTTCGGCATCCGTAAGTGTCTTCCACTGATCTTCTTCTAAACGAATTATCATAAGATTTTACCTCCTGCTACTATGTTAACACTGCAGAACCTAAGGAAGCAAAATTATTCTCCAAATGCTACTCTATAATCTTCTTTAAAATCTCTTCCTTCTTTGGCAATAATGGAAGGATTGGTGGTCACTCCACAGATAATCCCCATCTCATTTGCCTCTCTGATCTCATCAACATTTGCAGTATCTAAAAAAAATTTCATTGTTTTTCGTCTTTTTTAATAGGTACATGCTCCTCCGGTCAGATTTAAAGACTGCCCGGTCATATATTCAGAATCTTCCGATGCAAGAAACAAGACCAGATTGGTAACATCCTGGTAAGTACAAAGTCTTCCGAGGGGAATATTTTCCTTGAATCTCGGCATTACTTCTTCCGGTGTTATATGTTTCTTTTTAGCATAATCGTTGACCTGTTTATCCCACATAGGAGTCAGGATAACTCCGGGACAGATACAATTAACCCGTATATTTTCCTCTGCAAACTCTGTTGCTATCGACTGAGTAAGCCCCCGGATACCAAATTTGCTTGCACAGTATGCCGCGTATTGATTTGTTCCCTTTTTTCCCGACTGAGAAGAAAAATTAATAATACTTCCTCCATGCCCCAGCATTCCTTTTACCGCTGCCTGACAGCACAGAAATGTACCTTTTAAATTAACCCTCATTGTTTGATCCCACACCTGTTCACTGTCTTCTGCCAAAAATGGCTGGATTACGGAAATACCCGCACAGTTGACCCAGATATCCAAGGGCCTGAAACATTTTTCCGCTTTCTCCGCTACTGCCATGACTGCTTCTTTCTCTGATATATCTGCCGGCGCCGCATCTGCCGTGCCTCCTGCTTTCCGAATTTGTTCTGCCGTCTTCTCCGCTGATGCTCCGTCCAGATCAATAGCCAGCACATTAGCTCCCTCTTGTGCCAGCCTTAAAGCGCATGCTTTTCCAATTCCGCTCCCCGCTCCAGTAACTGCGGCTGTCTTCCCTTTCAGTCTCATGTTTTTTCTCCTTCCTTCTCAATTACTAAAAATCTGTAATGTGTTTTTCTCCATAGGCTGCCTTCCAGTCAGAATCAAATGTCTCCAGACTTGTATCCGTGAGCGGATGTTTTAACATATCTTCCATAATCTGAAGAGATACGGTAGCACTGTAGCTCCCGCTCAAAGCAATATCAAAAACCTGCTTCGTATTTTTAAAAGATGCAGCCAATATTTTGGCAGATAGATGATGTTCCCTGAAGACCTTTGTCAGATCTGCGGCCGTTTTGATCCCATCTCCCCCATGATGATCAATCCTATTTACATAAGGGGCAACAAAGTCTGCACCTGCCATGGCCGCTATGAGTCCCTGCTTAGCCGACACAACCGCTGTCGCTGTCACTTGAAATTCTCTGGATTTTAATTCCATAATCGCCTTTATTCCTTCTTTTGTTGCTGGAATTTTCACATAGAAATTTTTACCCAGCTCATCCTTCATCCGCTTTGCTTCCTCTATCATACCTTCTGCCTTATGTGCCGTTACCTGAGCATGCAGCATCTGATCTTCTCCTATAATGCTTCTGATTTTTTTTAAAGTCTCAAAAAAATCTGATTCTTCTCTGGAGATGATTGATGGATTCGTTGTCACTCCACAGACAGGATAATACCCTGCCGCTTCTTTAATTTCTGCTACATTTGCTGTATCCAATAATAGTTTCATAAACTGCCTCCTTTATTGATTATCTTGATACATTAATTATAAGAAACTGAAATAGAAAAAGTTTTCTCAACAGTAAGCTTCAAAAATAAAACAAACAATAAAAAACAGCGGGGCTCCTACGTTTTGGACATGGAAATCTCTCTGGAAACAGCTAAACAATATTTTCAAAATATGAATCCATACTGCTAAGTGGTTAACTTCAGTTATTAAGAACAAAGTGGGCAAGCCCACTTCAACGCCCCAACCCCTCACTCTTTGAGGGGCTTGACAACTTTGCGTGCCAGATGCAATTTGCCGCAGGCAAATAATTTCCTTACGCATCTGTGCACAACCCGCGGAGCGTTTTTATTTCATAGGGAAGGTCGTAGAACTTTCCTATGAAAATAAAGAGACAGCGAGGGCAATCGCTGTCTCCTTTTCAACATCTGTTTTTCTGTGGAGAAAAACTATCAGGTGTTTTCATATATAATTAGAATGTGAGAATATTTCGGAATTTATCCCCTTTTATTGACGATTCCAGAGCATCTTTTATATTTTCTGCCGGATAGACTCCACTGATAAACGGTTTTAAGTCAATAACTCCCCCGGATACCATCTGGGCCGCTCTCATGAAATCTCTGTCGTTGGAATTAGCTGTTCCAAGAATCTGCACAGATTTTCCATGTACCCAGTTTGGATCAAACGGAATCGGTTCTGCCGGATGAATAGAACTGTACAGCACAATTTTCCCTGCATTGCTGACACACTTAAACGTATCTTCTACAACTGCCGGTATCGGTGTCGTGTCAAAGATTACCTGGGCTTTGATGCCTCCAGTCAGTTCTTTCACCTTCTGTTCTAAGTCATCCTTTGCCGGATTAATAACGGCTTTTGCTCCAAGGGATTTAGCCATTTCAAGCCTTTCTTCATTTACGTCAGATACAATGACTTTCGCACCTCTTTTTGTACAGACAGCAGTGTGAAGCAGTCCCATAATACCGCAGCCAATAACCAGCACTGTATCTCCGAGTCTTACCTGTGCTGTCTCTACACTGTGCACCACGCAGGATACAGGCTCAATGATACACGCTTCTTCCGGAGTAACGTTACTGTACTTAAACAAACAGTCTGGAGAAACCAGAAGATATTCACTGAATCCGCCCATGCCTCTATAAGGAAGGCCCGGAAGATGTGCACTGTGGTCAAAATGCTCACAGCTCTGTTCATTTCCGGTCTTACAGTAATAACAGCTTCTGCAGGGAAGTGTTACCCCTACAACCACCTTATCCCCAACGCTCCATTCGTCCCGGTTTACTTCGTCTCCCATCTCTTCAATATGTCCTGCAATCTCATGTCCTCCGATGAAAGGGAACTCTACTTTGTTGACTCCTGTATAAACCCTCTGCTCCCATGTGCAGATTGCCGCTGCATCGACTTTAATCAAGACCTTATTTCCTGATGCCGAAGGCCTTTTGCACTCTTCAATTTCCACCTGCTTTTTATCCGTAAATACGGCTGTTTTCATTTTGCTGCTCACAATCATTCCTCCTGTCTTAGCCTAAGATACCTGCCAGCCCTAATACCCCGCCAATGATAACAAGAATCAGCATTACATAGGTAGATTTCAATTTTTTATTTTTTAATAAATATAAGGTCAGCAATGTGATTCCCAAAGGGATCATGCCTTTTAATAATTTATCCAGAACATCTGCCTGAAGAGCCAGCTTGGTAGCTCCAACCTTAATGTTCATATGGGATTCGGCAGTTACGTAATTTGCTGTCAAAGATCCAAGCACCGTAGCTCCCATAATGGATGCCGCTGAGATCAGCTGTTTCATTTTACCTCCGCCGAGGATTGCCTCAACTCCGGTTTTTCCTGTCTTATATCCCCTCATATACATAAAGTAAGCGATGGGAAGCATGATGCCTGCCATTAAAGCTGCAAATGCAAAAGCTCCCATAACATTTCCTCCTGAAGCAATACTGATACCTACTGCCAAAAGTATCGGCTGCAGGGTTCCCTGCCACAGGGTATCACCTATTCCTGCCATGGGTCCCATCAGACCTGTTTTTACACTGTTAATCGCATCATCTGTAACATTTGCACCGTTGGCGCGTTCTTCTTCCATTGCCACGACCATTCCATTAATAATTCCTCCAAAGTGAGGCTCTGTATTATAAAATGACATATGGCGTTCCATAAACTTCTGCTGTTCTTCCTTATTGCCAGGATATAATTTTTCCGGAAGATGGGACATAGACTGAAGAACTCCACTGGCCTGGAGACGTTCATAGTTATAATTTGCGTGTGAAAAAAAGGTCCATTTCCAGAATGCCTTCAGCACGTCTTTTTTACTTAAGTGGATTTTCTTATCTTCTGCCATTTTTATTCCCCTCCTTTATTCGAAATCGTCATCAAGATCATTGCCGAAACCGCCTGCTGTTGCTGCTGCCGTCTGCTTTTCCTCTGCCAGAGCTACTACTCCGGTATAAATATAAGCAACGATACCTGCGATGATGGCAATCGGCATAGTATCCAGATTCAAATAAACGGCAATGATAAATCCAAGCACATACCATAACAGAATTCCCGGTTTGCTGATTGCTCTCAGATTCATGGCGATACCGATGGCCGGTAGCAGCCCTCCAATGACTTCCAATGCTTGAAGTGGCCGCCCGCTCAGCGCGTTGATAATGTTTGTAACCATCTCAGACCCAAAGTAACAGCCCAGGGCTACCGGTATACATCCGATAACAAAAGCAAAAACTTGAGGCGGTACAATATGCAGAAATTTAGCCTTCTTCATATTCCCTTCTTCTGCCGCTTTGTCGATCATATGTACAAAGAATACATCTACCGTCATATGGATGACCCAGATGATTGTTCCCAAAAGACCAATAGGTACTGCCAGTGCGATAGCTGCTGTCGGTTTCACTTCTGCTGCCATGGCCAGAGCCGTTCCCAGTGTACCTGCCAGACCGGGATCAGTGGGAGGTGCCCCTCCTGCTGAAATATAAGCGATGAATGGAAGCTGTATTGCCGCGCCTATGATGGCACCCTGAACCGGATCTCCGAGAATAAATCCCACTATGACACCAGATACCAGCGGCTTTTGAATGATTGTGCTTCCCAGACAAGTCAGCCACGGTGTTCCATTGATTCCAAGGTAATACACGATTCCGATGAGAACCGCCTGAACAACTGAAATACTCATAATTTTTCCACCTTTCTTTTTCTTAATATTTACGAGAGTCTTACCTCTTTTTTCAACACAGAAAATGTCATAATAACTTTGCTACATCAACTTTTGCATCTTCCGCTATAATCTGGATTTCTGTACGGCACCCGCTGTCAACAATCTTCTTTAGAATCTCCCGTTCTTCTTCTGAGGCTGAAATGTTTTTATAAAATTTCTCCCGCCCGCTGCCTGCTCCCATACCGCCGATATTTAAGTGTCCAAACTGGATTCCCCGCTTGATTAACATTAAAACTGTTTTAGGATACTTGACCAGAATAATAACTTTATCATCAGGCTTAAATCCTTTTTTAAGCCTTGCCACTGCCTTCTGTACTGTAAATACTCCAAGACCTACATTTCCGGGAACAGCATTTTTTAATACGGTCTTCATGAACGGATCAGCCGCTGTTTGGTCATCAATCACCATAATTTTGTTGGCACTTGTAAAGTTCAGCCACGATGTCATCACCTGTCCGTGGATCAGCCTGTCATCAATCCTTGTCAATACAACTCCCTGCATTTCTATTCCTCCTAAATCTCATCCATTTCTGTGTCATCCGGCATTTCCTCATACTGCTTGTGCAAAAGAACCACCGGCTGATTTCCTGCTTCCTCACATAGGTCAGCCAGCTCATCTAAGTCGCATTGATCTCTCATCATCACAGCCTGTACCACCATTCCCATGCTGACTCCTGCGATCGCTTTAAGATTCTTTGTGTCCGCCATGCATTTCATCACCATATTGGATGGACTCCCGCCTAAGATATCCACAAATCCCAGCACTCCGTCCCCATCCTCCAGCTCTTTTACTGCCGTCCTGATTTTTTGCTCAAGCTCATCTATTCCGTCACCGTGATACAGTCCGATGGTCTTAACCTGGTTTTGTTCTCCAGCGATCAGTTCCACCGCGCTTAACAGTCCTTCTGCAAATCCTCCATGGGCTGCAATCAAAATTCCAACCATTGCCGTTCCTCCTTTTCTTTTATAAATCCATCATAACAGGGCAGGACTGAAAATGTTTTCTTGTTAAGGCTGGCTCTGCTGATGTATATCAGTTGAAATATAGGAGAAATGAATGTTTTTGCATAAAAAAAGGGTGTGGAAACCCAGGATTTCCCTTTTCACACTCTTTTTTATTATCTATTTATTTACTTTTTTTACAATTTATATATACATATCAAAAAATAAAATATATAATGAAATTGCTGTCGATTCTTTCCAGCTGAAAGGAGGTGGCACAGTGGAATACATACTTCGTTTTCTTATGTCAGTCATATCATCTATAGTGAATTACTACATCCATAAACGGCTGGATCATAGAAGAAAAGACAGTTAATAAAAACCCCCGGAGACCAGTCCTCTCCGGGGGTTTTTCTGTCACAGTGGACATACTTCTATTTTCTTACTGCTTTTATGATACCCTTTTTAGTAATTATTGTCAACAGTCATTTTAGTCCATCCTCAAAGATTCAAGTAATCAATCAGCGTTCTTGCAATGATCTGCAATGGAAGCCTGGATACGATATCAAAGTCCTCGATGGTCTTGTTTCTCTGGTTATATCCCAGGACAGACAAGTCTGAATAATCTTCTAAATCTGTCTTTGGCAGGCAGCAGCAGGTCACCACATTTGCACCTACCTTCTTCGCATTCTGGGCAGTCAACAGCAGCTCCGGCGTACTGTTCTTTATAGAAAAAATAATGATCAGGTCACCCTGCCTGAACAGTTTATCCGACTTTTTCATAACCTCTGAATCTGACAGCATATATGCATTATACCCAAGCAGCTGAAGCTGCAGTTCCACATCTTTGGCAATCCATGCGGTAGAACCTCTTGCAATGATATAAATCTTCCGCGCCGTCTTAATAAAACGTACTACCTTGAGGATCGTCTCCGCTTTCAGTATTTCGATGGTTTTCATGCACTCTGTGACAGACTTCTGAAAAATTTCGTTGACAATCTCTCCCTCCACCATATCTTCTATCTTTGCAGAAAGTTTATAGCGCAGCTCCGAGAGACCGTTATAACCACACTTCCTGACAGCCCTTGAGACAGTCGGAGGAGAGGTGAAACTCTTTTCGGCGAGTTCAGTGATCGTCAGCTTTAAAAACTGATCTTCATGTTGATTGATATACTCTATAACCTGCCGTTCGGCTTCTGTAAGCTGATTCTCTAAATCTTCTGTAAACTTAATTATCATATTTGGCTTTTCTCTCTTCCCGATTCTGTATAATAATACTAACTCATTATATCAAAATTTACGTTAGATTAAATTACACAAATTAATTTTTTTGTTTTTTTAATCCACTTATTAAAATTAACAAAGAGGTTAAAAAAATAGCAACACTTATTACAAATGCAACATTAACAGGAAAAAGTGTTATTAAATCTACCACTGATGTTACAGAGACTTCTCCTTGAGATAAAAGTTTAATAGAAAACAAAAAATCTAAGCCATATAATTCTAAAGATAATACACTTCCACTAATGATCATTCCTAAAAAACCATATTTTATTTTACTACTCATTATTTTCACTCCATTCATTCAATGGACTAAAATATAGACCATCTATTTTTTGTTAATACTACAAAATATGTTTCTATTTATAAATTTAATATAAAATACATATAATTCATGCAATATTCTACATAAATCTTATAATTTTATTTTTTTACTTTAATTATAATATTTTTTATAATTTTTGTCAATTTTTTCTTTTTCATATACTTTATGTTTTATTTTATAATTAAAACCAAACCAAATTATTATTTGGCATTATTACAATTTTATAAATTTCCCCTTTAATCATTTATTTCCAATCTAGTATGCTTTCATAAAATTCTAAACACAAAAATTTTGTTTAAACATTTTGAAAGAGTTTTAGTTATTCGATAAGAAAATACTATAGTTATTTTTCACGTTGTTGAATAAGCTCGATGAACATAGATAAGCTTTATCCATTGGAATCAAAAATTATCCATCCATTTCTAAATAGATCATTGGTTTCTAAATTTCTAGACCTGATACTTCTGAGACCAATAGGAAAATAAACTCTTAATAATTAAAACAACCAGTAGATTATAATTGGAAGAATCTAATTATAAGAGTTTCTGAAACAGTATTTATAGAGAACTGTTGATACAATGAAATACACTGTCTAGTTACAAAATTCTCAAATATGAAAACGAAAACTATAGAAATATACTGAAAATAAATCTAATATTTAAAAGTATTCGAAGGGACAAAAACTGTAATGATACTTCAATAATTGAAAATCTCAGAAAATAATAATTTTAACATGGACTGTGGGTATGTAGATTTCCGTAATGCAGAATTGAAAAAAGTAATTGAGAAGATATATTAAAAATTTAATAATACAAAAGAATCAAGAAGAGTCTTTATTGGTTAAGTCCTTTAAAATACCTGCTAGCCAAATGGCATAAAGAAATAGCGAAGCAGTAAATAACCACTTCGCTATAAATTCTAACTTTTTAGGATCACATATACATAAGGTCCTTTTCCCAATATTTCTAGCAGATCTCCGCCCCTGCCGGCATATCTTTTTCAGGCACAACCAAAGCCAGTTCCCCTTTTTCATTTTCTGCACAGAGCAGCATTCCCTCAGAAAGCACTCCTGCAAGCTTAGCTGGCTTTAAGTTTACTAAGACCATGACTTTTTTGCCGACCATCTCTTCCGGCTTATAATAGGCCTTGATCCCAGAAACGATCTGCTTCACTTCGCTTCCCACACGCACCTGGGAGCAAAGCAGCTTCTTGGACTTTTTGACTTCCTCGCAGGCAATGATCTCACCTATCTGGAACTGCATCTTACCAAATTCGTCAAAGGTGATCTCCTCTTTTGGCTCTATGTCGATCACAGGACCTGCTGCCGCCTGTGCCTGCTTATTCATCAGCTCTTCCGCCTGTTTGAGCACCTCTTCTTCATCAAGCCGCGCAAAAAGGATCTCAGGCTTTTCTGTCACTTTCGTACCGCTCTTATAATGACCAAATGTAGTCAGATCCTCAAACCTTCTGGGTTCTGCATTCAGCTGTTTTAAGATCTTCTCCACAGTCTCAGGCATATACGGCTCCAGCAGGGCCGCTCCGGTTAAGATACCTTCCACCAGGTTATATAATACCGTGGCGAGACGATCTTTCTTTGCCTCGTCCTTTGCCAGCACCCACGGCATGGTTTCATCAATATACTTATTACAGCGCTTGAATACATTAAAAATCTCTGTCATGGCATCTGCCACCTTGAGCACGTCCATCTTTTTCTGGACCTTATCTCTGGCACCGGTAACCACTGCTTTCAGCTGGTCGTCAAACTCATCCACAACACCCTTATCTTCCACGACTCCGTCAAAGTATTTGTTGGACATGGAAATGGTGCGGTTCACAAGATTGCCTAAGGTGTTAGCAAGATCAGAGTTCATACGCTCAACCATCAGCTCCCATGAGATCACACCGTCGTGTTCAAACGGCATCTCGTGGAGGACAAAGTAACGCACTGCGTCCACACTGAACATCTCGGCCAGATCATCTGCATACAAAACATTTCCTTTGGACTTACTCATCTTTCCATCACCCTGCAAAAGCCATGGGTGTCCAAAAACCTGCTTCGGAAGCGGAAGGTCAAGGGCCATCAGGATGATCGGCCAGTAAATCGTATGGAACCGGATGATATCTTTTCCGATCAGATGAAGATCAGCAGGCCAGAGCTTTTTAAACTGATCTGTGCTGTTTCCGTCACAATCGTATCCAATCCCTGTTATATAGTTGGTCAGGGCGTCCAGCCATACATATACTACATGTCCTTCATCAAAATCTACCGGGATTCCCCACTTAAAAGAAGTCCTGGACACGCACAGGTCCTGAAGTCCCGGAAGCAGGAAATTGTTCATCATCTCATTTTTTCTGGACTCCGGCTGGATAAATTCCGGATGAGCGTTGATATAGTCAATGAGCCTGTCCGCATATTTGCTCAGTTTCAGGAAATACGCCTCTTCCTTGGCCGGCTGTACTTCCCGTCCGCAGTCGGGACATTTGCCGTCCACCAGCTGGCTTTCTGTAAAGAAGGATTCGCACGGGGTACAGTAAAGTCCCTCATAGTGTCCCTTGTAAATATCTCCCTGTTCATAGAGCTTTTTAAAAATCTTCTGTACCTGAGCTTCGTGGTCCGCGTCCGTTGTGCGGATAAACTTATCGTAAGAAGTATTCATCAGATCCCAGATCCGTTTGATCTCCCCTGCCACGTCGTCCACAAACTCTTTCGGCGTCACACCCTTCTCAGCGGCTTTTAATTCTACCTTCTGTCCGTGCTCGTCGGTTCCGGTCTGAAAAAATACGTCATAGCCTTCCATTCTTTTATATCTGGCAATACTGTCTGCCAAGATAATCTCATAAGTATTCCCGATGTGAGGCTTGCCAGATGTATAAGTAATCGCAGTTGTTATATAATATGGTTCCTTGCTCATGTTTCTCCTCCATTTTCGCATTATACTGTGTTTTATTATAGTACATCTTGCAAAGATAGTCTATTTTTTTCCTTTAAAAAATAGTATAATAGTATCTAAGAGATTCTATTCAGAAAGGATTCTTATGCATAAATATACATATCGTAAGTTTCTTGCATTTACCATGGCTGTCATGGTGGCATTCACTGGCTGTTCCAAAGGATCGGACACCGGGAATCCCTCCACAGCGAAAGAATCAGAATCCACCAAAGACAAAGCATCGGACCGGCAGAAGTTTGACTCCTATTTGAACCAGCTTTTCAAGGAACACGTCAATTCCAATACGGTCAATCTGCATTATACCCTTGCACATCCGGAACACTACGGCATCAAAGCCAAAAAGGCCGATCTGGGCAACATCGACTTAAAAGACCTTGACCAGGCAGAAGCCCAATGTAAGAAGGAGTTAAAAAGGCTTGAGAGTTTCAACTACAAAATACTCTCCAAGAGTCAGAAGCAGTCTTATGATTATCTCATGGATTACTTTAAGCGCCAGCAGAAACTGGCACCTTACCCCTATCTTCAGACGGTTTTAAGCCCTACTCTCGGCTCCCAGGCCCAGCTTCCCGTGACTTTGTGCGAATACCCTTTAAGAACCAGGGAAGATGTAGAAACCTACCTTTCTCTGCTCTCCAAAGTCGGTTCCTATTTCGACACGGTCATCCGCTACGAAAAGGAACAGGTCAAACGGGGATATTTCATGTCAGATGCGGATGCCGATGCCGTCTTAAAACAAATCAATGATTTTACAAGGGCCACCGACCACAATTATATGATCGAAGTGTTCAACACAAATATTGATTCAGTTTCAGACCTCAGCACCAACCAGAAGAGAAATTACCGGAAGGAAAACCGCCGCCTGATCTTAGAAGAAGTGATTCCGGCCTATGAGAATCTGTACAGTGATTTGAAGAACCTGAAAGGAAACGGAAAGAACAAGCAGGGCTATGCCCATTTCAAAAATGGGAAGTCCTATTATTCTGCTCTCGCCTCCTATAAAACCGGCTCTGACAAGACCGTGCCTCAGATGATCAAGGCCACCGAAGCACACCTTCTTTACCTTCAGACAGAGATGACAGAGATCATAAAAGAAGATCCCTCCATCTACCATGCTTTTTTAGATTTAGATCTGAATAAATATTCAAGCAAAAAACCATCGAAGATCCTGTCACAGATGAAGCAGAAAATAAAAGATAAGTATCCTGCTGCCGCCGAAGTAGAGTGTGACATCAAATATGTCCATTCTTCTCTGGAAGAAAACTCAAGCCCGGCTTTTTACATGATTCCTGCCATCGATGACTATAAGAAAAACGTCATTTATGTCAACAAGGCACAGACCGGCCAGGAATCCCTGTACCCGACGCTGGCTCATGAGGGCTATCCTGGGCATCTGTACCAGACCACTTATTTCCACAGCAAAAAGGAACATCCGATACGTTATATTCTGGATTATCCGGGATACAACGAAGGCTGGGCCACCTACGTGGAGATGGACTCTTACAGTTACCTCGATATGAAACAGGAACTTGAGCCTTTAAAGAAGCTTTTGCCGGACAATTATCTGTACAATATGGCTCTGAGTGCCAGAGTGGATATGGGCGTCAACTATGAAGGCTGGAGTGTTGACGAGGCAGTCAAATATATGCAGCAGTACGGAACCATCAGTACCTCCAGCATGAAAGCCCTTTACCGCTATGTCATCCAGAATCCGGCCAATTATTTATGCTACTATATCGGTTATCTGGAGTTCATGGAATTAAAAGATTATTATAAAGAGAAATCTGAAAATGCTTATGATGAAAAAGTTTTTCATAAAATCATATTAGATGCCGGACCTAACAGCTTTCGTATACTCAGACAGCGCATCGACGAAAACCTGTAAATCCGGGTACGATCTTTGTACCTGCAAAACACATAAGTTTAGGAGGAAAGATTATGTCAACAAAAGCACGCTACGCCCATGACGAGATTGGAAAAGGAAAACCGGGTTTTTCAAAGACCCGTTCCATCATTGAGGCCGCATTTTACGGCAACAACGTCATTGAGGTGGTAAACCTGAAGCAGGCATATGAGCTTGCTAAAAATTCTCCGGGAACCATTGTCACCGACATGCCGGTCTACCGCGGAGAAGAGTTCGGCCTGAAAAAAGACACAAAAGTTTTGCTGTTCAATGACGGCTCCGTCACCGGACGCTGTGCGGCAGCCAGAAGGATCGCGGGAAGTCCGAACGTGGATACCAACGATCTGGACTTAAAAGTGATGGACGCGATCTACGATACACGCAAAAAGACCATGTACCACGCAGAAGTCTACATCGGCTTAGACCCGGAATTTATGGTTAAGGCACACCTTCTGATTCCGGAGGGAGAGGAAAATATCCTGTACTCCTGGATGCTTAATTTCCAGTATGAGTCTGATGAATATAACAAGATGTATAAAAGGTCCCGTGCCATCGGCAGCGAGTCTGATATTTATATTTTCTCCGATCCTCAGTGGAGCCACCCGGAACATCCGCTCGGACTTACTTACTTCAACACCCAGACCAACTGCGCAGCTTTGCTTGGAATGCGTTATTTTGGAGAACATAAAAAAGGTACTCTTACCATCGCCTGGGCGATTGCCAACAGAAATGGCTATGCTTCCTGCCACGGCGGACAGAAGGAATACCGTTTAAGTCCGAACCACAGCTATGTTGCATCTTTCTTTGGTCTGTCCGGATCAGGAAAATCAACACTGACCCACGCCGTACACAATAATAAATACGATATCACCGTCCTCCACGACGATGCCTTTATCATCAACACCGAAACCGGTTCTTCCATCGCCATGGAGCCTACTTATTTTGACAAGACCTCCGACTACCCCACCGGGTGCGAAGACAACAGGTATCTCCTCACGGCACAGAACTGTTCTGCAACGAGAGATGACAAGGGCAATGTTGTCCTTGTCACTGAAGACATCCGAAACGGCAACGGTCGGGCAATCAAGTCTAAACTCTGGTCACCAAACCGTGTAGACAAGATTGAATCTCCGGTTAACGGTATTTTCTGGATTATGAAAGATCCTACCATTCCGCCGATCATCAAAGTCAACGGTTCACATTTGGCTGCAGTCATGGGTGCCACCCTTGCCACAAAGCGTACCAACGCAGAACGCCTGGCACCTGGAGTAGACCCGAACCGTCTGGTCGTAGAACCATATGCAAACCCGTTCCGTACTTATCCTCTTGTGGATGATTACAACAAGTTCCGTTCTCTTGTAAAGGACCGCCATGTAGAATGTTATATCTTAAATACCGGCGACTTTATGGGCAAGGATATCACTCCTGGTGTTACATTGTCTGTATTGGAACAGGTTGTGGAGGGCAACGCCCAGTTAAAGCCCTGGGGACCGTTCAGCAACATGGAAACGATCGAAGTTGAAGGATATGTCCCTGATTTCGACGATGAGACCTATGTCAATACACTGAAAGCAAGAATGACGGAACGCCTGAATTTCATCTTTGAGAAAGATACAGAAGACGGAGGATACAATGCCCTTCCTACTGAGGCAAAAGAAGCTCTGGCTAAAGTGATCAGCGAAGCGCACAACCATGTAAAATAAAAGTGAGGTGAATTCTTACCGTGACCAAAGAGCAGCTGAACGACATTGTGGTAAACCTTTTCCATGAAATATCTTACCAGGAGGAAAAAGCGGTCATCACAGAGGAGTTCAAGGACATTTCCAACAAAGAACTGCATATAATCGACGCGATCGGAACCGGCAGTCCGAAGAATATGTCTTCCATCGCAAAAGCCCTGAACATCACGGTAGGAACACTGACCATCGCCATAAACAGCCTTTTGAAAAAAGGCTATGTGATACGCAGGCGCGGGGAGCAGGACCGCAGAATCGTCTATATATCGCTTTCTGACAAAGGGAAGGAAGCCTATGACCATCACAGGCAGTTTCACCGCGCGATGCTGGAAGATGTACTTTCCCGTTTAGACGAAGATGAAGAATGCCTTCTGATACGGATCATGGAATACTTCCGGGATTACTATGAGACGAAAAACAATTAAAAAACGGGAGCTGGAATGATTTCCGGCTCCCGTTTTTTAATGCATCCCGGTGAGAAATACACTCGCCATTACCCCTGCGAAGGTTGCCAGAAGGGCACCTGCCAGGGTGTATCTGGTCTTTTTGATATGTACGGCCGAGAAATAGATAGACATTGTATAAAAACATGTCTCGGTGGAACTTAAAATAATTGATGACATGACACCCTGAGCTGAGTCAGGGCCAAAGTTCTTAAAAATATCCAAAAGGAACCCCGTAGCTGCCGATGAGGAAAACAGCTTTGCAAAGATCACCGGAAGCACGTCCTTAGGAATCTTTAAAAGCTGTCCCACCGGACTCAATACAGATACAAGAAGCTCCAGCGCTCCGGACGTCCTGAAAATCTGCACAGCTAAAAACAGTGCGATCAGGGTAGGGGCAATTTCCATGACTACCTTAAATCCATCCTGGACTCCTTCCAGAAACGGCTGATACATTTCCTTTTTTGAGATCATTCCATACAAGAGTATAATGAATAAAATTAAAGGGATAATAATGCCGGACAGCGAAACAATCACAGTCACACCCGCCTTATTACTTTATATTATAATATATATATGCATCCTCGTCCTATATACCAAAAACAAGTAATATTGAAAGAACTCATTATGATACAGAAAAGGATACCAGACACAAATCGTGCTTCACTGGTATCCTTAGATTATTCTTATTTACTTCCTATGTTTTTTCCTGAGAAGCAGCAGAACGGCACCTGCCGCGCACACAGCCACTATAGCGTAAACAGCTGTATGTGAACTGTCTCCGGTTCTGGAAACCCTTGATTCTGTCACTGATTTACTGGAAGCTTCACATCTTCTGCAAGTTCATAGCCAAACGGGGCTTCTGTCTCCCTTAGAACATATTCTTCTCCAGGTACAAGCTTTCCTGTGACCACGTGTGCCTCTTCTTTTGATGTCCACTCCTCAACGATTAATTCTGATCCGTCTTCCTGAATCTTAATGATCTGAAGCTCAGCTCCCGCCAGCGCTTTCTTTGTGGCTGCATCCAGATTGTAGCCTTCCGGCACTTTAGTTTCCTGGAAATAATAGGTTCCAAGCCTCAGATAATCAAATCTGATCTGCCCCTGTGCATCGGTCTTAAGCCCCTGAGCCACTAATTCTCCGTCTGCTTTGTAAAGGCTGAATTCTGCTCCTTCAAGAGCCTGAGCATCTTCACTGCTCGCCTTTTTAAGGAGAACGGAACCTGAACTACGTCAGACTCTTTCTCTCCGATCACTAATTTGTGTTCCGCCGCGTCCAGTACATAATCATCGATAATAGGTGTTGCCGTATTTCAGCCCGGCATCAAACGCAATTCGTCCCTTTTTATCCGTTTTTAAAACACTTCCAACTTCATTTCTGTTATGGTCATAAAGCTGAAATTCTACATTTTCCAGCGGAGCATTGTCTTCTGCATCTGTTTTATTTAAGATAAAACGAATGTTGTCACCTGTCAGGCCGCTGTTCATTCCGCTTAAGATCAATGGAACACTGCCACTGGTTGCCTTGATCTCTTTGGCACTCGCATCAAAGGTAACTGTGTTTTTAATATTTCCTGTGGCAGATGTAACGTCTGTGATAAAGACTACTTCAAACTGATGAGTTAAATCCAATCCGTCCGGGAATGTAAACACGATCTTGCCTGAAACATCATCATAATCTGTCTCCATTCCGGAAATCAGTTTATTGTTTGCCGTCACATCAATCAGCTTTACAGATCCCTCTCTGTAAGTCAGTCCCGACTGAAGCTGGTCTGTGATCTCAGCCTTCTGTTTTGTAATTACCGCATGGTTTTTGTTGACGTTTACGGTCCACTCTACATAATTTCCTTTTTTATAAGAAGTGGTCTTTTCTACGTCCGGCGTATAGTTTACATTTACTGCAGCTTTCGCTGTCAGCTCCGTTTTAAACTCGTCTGCCCGTACGCTGACTTCATTAACTGCACTTACCTTTTCGGGTTTTGTCTCAACCTTTGTCTCATCAGTAACGGTACTCAGGGTCAGATCATTCTGATCGGTCGGAAGCATCTGTTCCGGAAAATAAATAATAATATTGTTACCGCTTACCTCATAGTAAGGCTGTTCTGCGCTCTTCTCTGTTCCAAGAACTGTCTTTCCGTATTTGAGGCTTCCCTCTACGAGTCTGTGGCCTTCCGGAAGCACATCTTTAAATTGAATGTCTCCATTCACTGTTTTGGTTGGATTGTTATTGACAGTGACTGTCCATTTTATGGTATTATCATCCCCAACTCTTGCAAAAGCTCCTGACTTTGAAAGTCCCAGCTTTCCTTCCTGATATCCAATTCCCCAGCTTGAATCCTCATAATCGGAAATGCTTACGTGATTTCCAACCGTCATGACTGCCGTATTTCTTACACTTCCTTGTTTTACAGCCGCCTGAGTATCCAGCCAGATCTTATAATTTACATATACAAAATCACTGTTGAACTTTGGATCAAGCGTTACTTTAAATTCTCTTGTTGTTTCATCATATGTGTATTCATTTACATCAGGTGTGCTGCTAGCCGCCTTCTTAAGGTTCACCGCCGTTTTTCCGCCGTATTTTACGGTCAGCTGTCCTTCTGCTTCCATCAGAGAGGTTCCTTGCGGAAGCTTATCTGTCACTGTGACAGGAAGTTCCCTGCCTGTACAGAAGCATTTGCCGAAGCTTCGCCTTTGCCGTCCCCTGTCTTAATTGTCACAGCATTGGCTGCACTGGCAGACATATCTTTAGCATAGCTGGATTTATAATCGGTTTCAAAAAATTCATCTGTAAGCTTTGTTTTATAAGTAATCGTGTGGGAACCATTGCTGATCTTTCCGAACTTATAGTTCCATCCATTGTCAATGAGCTCAGGGTCAGCAGTCTTTGTTCCGTCTAACTCCATAGAGCCTTTTACAAAGACTTGTTTCTTGTCAAATGTATCTGTCAGAATGTATCCTTCCAGATTGTTGTCTCCCTTATCCGGTGTGGCGTTGACCGTCCATGTGATGGTCTGGTCTTCTCTGTTCAGGGCTCCTTTTTTTGTAACTCCGGGATTTTTCTTTGTCACTTCCGGCTCATAGTCGGTCCGATACTCCTGTCCAAATCCTTCAATATTAGACTGTGTCAAAGTTTTCGGAAATTTTATTGTGATGGTTGCGTTGTTATTTACTGTCCAGTTCGGAACTTCCTCCACAGCGCCTGCCTGTTAATTATTCAACTTCTGCGCAACGCCGCTAAGACCATCTAAATGGAACACGTTCGGAATCTTAAACTCATATCTGATGATCACATTGCTGTCTTTGGTGACAGGATGAGATTCTGTGAACGCATTTCCTAAATGGTCTGTAAATGCAAATTTAGTTAAGTATTTGGAGAAATCACCGTTTGTCACTGCAGGCTCTGATGCCTGTTTTACGGACTTCACGGCTGTTTTTTTCTGAATTGCTCTCTGTAACGGTCTTTTGCTCTGTTGTAGAAGTAATCTGTTCTGATGCAGTCTCTGTTCCTGCTTCCTGTGCATAGACATTGGTGAACGCATCGTTTCCTGTGATAAATGATATCATCAGCACAAAAGCCGCAAGGACTGCAAGACTTTTTCTTACCTTTTTGCTCATTTTTAATACCCCCATTTATTATTTGAATTTGAAAGAACAAAGTGGGCAAGCCCACTTCAACACCCCAACCCCTCACTCTCTTTGAGGGGCTTGACAACTTTGGGTGCCAGATGCAATTTGCCGCAGGCAAATAATTTCCTTACGCATCTGTGCACAACCCGCGGAGCGTTTTTATTTCATAGGGAAGGTCGTAGAACTTTCCTATGAAACAAAAAAGACTGAGTATCCGACGGATTCTCAATCTACACATAAATAATAATTTATGAGGCAGCTGGCTGGCACGATCGTACTCCTCATACGATATAGCCCCTTTAGCTTTGCGTCACTGCCTTTCGGCAGTTTTGCCTATTTATTTGGTTCTAGCTAAACTATATTTTCATTATAATACAAATTGTCTCTAAAAATCAAATGCTTTTCTGAAATTTCTCAATGATCTTTGCAAAAAGAATCCCTACGATGGTGGAACAGAAAGTCGCAATAATTGCCGGCGCCACAACCGCTGTCGGATTCACGCTTCCGTACTGACTTCGGAATACGATGATATTGACAGGGATCAGCTGTAAAGAAGAAATATTGAGGATCAAAAACATGCACATTTCCCTGGTGGCGACACCCTTGTGCGGATTGATCCTGTCCAGGGCCTTCATTGCCTTGATCCCTGATGGTGTTGCGGCCCATCCAAGCCCCAGGAGATTGGCTACAATATTCGTGCTGATATATTCCTTTGCTTCCTTATCCCTTAATCTCGGAAACAGGAACTTCAAAAATGGCGCTATGAGTCTCTCAAGCTTTTTTACAAGGCCTAAAGAGACCGCTACATTCATAATCCCGGACCATACCCCTACTACCCCAAACATCAGGATACAGAGCTGTACAGCTTCCTTAGAAGAGTCCAAAATCGTATCTGATACGGCATTCAGATTGCCGTTAATACTTCCTATTAATATACCTGCTAAAATTAAGATACTCCATATATAATTGATCAAAGTGAAACTCCTTTTTCGTCCTTAATGTATCCTATTCTCTCCTTCACAAGAATATGCTTCAAAGCCCGGATTTGACAAGCTTTCTGAGGTATGATATTGTTAGGTATAGTAGTTTACTAATTTGCAAGGAGGGAAGCGAATATGAAGAGTACAGGTATTGTAAGGAAGCTTGATGAGCTGGGACGTATTACTTTACCAATTGAGTTAAGACGTAATCTGGATGTGAATGAGAGGGATCCCCTTGAAATCTTCGTTGACGAAGATACGATCATATTGAAGAAGTACAATCCAGCGGACATCTTTACTGGCGAAATGGATGATCTCGTTGAGTACAAAGGCAAGAAAGTTTCAAAGAGTTCTATCATTGAACTGGCGAAACTTGCTGGTTTAAATGTTGCAGAATAAAGCAGTGGGATATAATAAAAGGACATATGCTGAATGATATGTCCTTTTTTGATGTTTTTTTATTCTTTATACCGGAGAAGTTCCTGATAGATGTCTCTTTTGCCTACTCCGCGGTCTTTGGCCACCAACTTCATTGCCTCTTTTTGTGAGAGGCCTTTCCCTAAATAGCGTTGCATATGCTCCATCAGATCAAGTTCCTGAAACTGCTCCTGGCTTTCCTTTTTCAGTTCCTCTAATGTTTTCCCATGAATGATCAGAACACACTCACCCTTTGCCGGATGTTCGGTATAATAGGAGATCACCTCTCTCATCTCAGAGACAAACACCGTCTCATGTTTCTTTGTCAGTTCCCTGCAGACTGTCATTTTCCTGTTCCCCATTGTGCTGTAAAGTTCCTCCAAAGTCTTTAAAAGCCTGTGAGGAGCCTCATACAAAATGATCGTCCGTGTTTCGTCCTTCAGCTGTTCTAAGATCATGGCGCGTTCTTTTTTATCTGGCGGCAGAAATGCTTCAAAACAGAATCTCCTGGTCGGCTGTCCTGAAATAACCAGCCCATTGATCAGGGCACATGCACCCGGCAGGGACGTTACCTGAATGCCGTTTTCATGACACTGTCTCACCAGTTCTTCTCCCGGATCTGAAATGCCCGGAGTGCCCGCATCCGTAATCAGTGCAATGTTTTTACCATCCTCCAGAAGCTTTACAAGATAACGGGCTTTTTCCACGCGGTTGTACTCGTGATAGCTCGTCATCTTTGTCTTAATATCAAAGTGATTTAAAAGCTTAATGCTGTGCCGTGTGTCTTCCGCAGCGATCAAATCTACGGCCTTTAACGTTTCCAGTGTCCGGAATGTAATGTCCTCCAGATTGCCGATGGGAGTTGCGCATAAATATAATTTCCCTGCCATTTAAACCTCCTCAGGTTTCCATCCATAAATTTTATAAATTTCTTCGGTATACTGCCCAGGCTTTTCATAGATGATCAAAGGCGGTTCGACCTTCATCCTGGACTTCCCTCCTTTTACTGCTTCCAGCAAAAAAATATTGGATTCTTTTTCCCTGTAAGGATAGACAAACCGGATTCTTTTGGGCTCCAGGCCGTCATTGATCAAACAGTTAAGGATCTCAGAAAGACGGTAGCTTCTGTGAACCAAAAACAGGCTTCCGCTGTGTTTTAAAAGGACTCTGGCAGCACCGGAAATATCCCGGAATCTGCACAGGATCTCATGCCTTGCGATGGCCTTTGCATCATTTGGATTCTTGAAGCCATGATCATCCACCATATAAGGCGGATTTGAAGTAATGACGTCAAAGCTGTCATGTGAAAAAATCGCAGAAGCCTTTGTAATATCGCCTTCTACGATCTCTATCTTTTCTTCCAGCCCGTTTAATGCAGCACTTCTTGCTGCCATCTCGGCCATCTCACTCTGGATTTCCAGCCCGGTAAAATGTCTCCCGGGTGTCTTTGCTTCCATGAGGATCGGAAGAATCCCCGTTCCTGTACCAAGGTCCAGCACATTTCCGTTTTTCTTCACTTTTACAAAAGAGGACAGCAAAACCGCGTCCATACCAAAACAAAAGCCGTCTTTTTTCTGGATGATCTGATATCCCTTTATACCCAGATCATCCAAGCGCTCTCCGTCTCCAGGTTTAATTCTCATGATTCTTTTGACTGCCCTTTCCCCGTCTTTTTCTCCCGTTTTTCGGATGATAGTTCAAATCATCCAGCCTGTACTCCACAATTTCCTTATCACCGTTGTCATCTTCTACGATCAGCTTCACATTCTGTCTGAGAATATTGACCCGCTGCACTTCGCCGGTCCGTCCGTCCGCTGTTTTCACTGCGTCTCCGATGCTCGGCAGTTTCTTGTTCAGGTATTCGTATGTTTCCTGTTCATTTTTCAGACAGCACATCAGGCGTCCGCAGACCCCGGAAATCTTGGTAGGATTTAGAGACAGACTCTGTTCCTTTGCCATCTTGATGGAGACCGGGATGAATTCCGACAGATAAGAACTGCAGCACAGTGCCCGTCCGCAGATTCCAATCCCGCCGAGCATCTTTGCCTCATCTCTCACACCGATCTGGCGCAGTTCAATTCTTGTTCTGAAGATTGATGCCAGGTCTTTCACCAATTCACGGAAATCCACACGCCCGTCTGCGGTAAAGTAAAACAGGACTTTATTGTTGTCAAACGTATACTCGGTAGCTACCAGTTTCATCTCCAGTTTATGTTCCCGGATCTTCTGTGAACAGATGGAGAAAGCTTCCTTCTCTTTCTTGAGATTTTCCAGTGCTGCATCTTTATCTTCCCTGGTTGCGATCCTCAGAACCGGTTTTAACTCGTCAGAGACGGCTTCCTTGTCCACTTTCTTCTTGTCCGTTACGACCCTGCCGTATTCCACACCGCGGGCAGTTTCCACAATCACATGATCTCCCTGCTTTATATCAAACTTCTTTGGATCAAAAAAATATACTTTCCCGGCAGTGCGGAACCGCACCCCAACTACTTCTACCATATCTTTCCATTCTCCTTCATCGTAAGAAGCAACATCTCCATCGTCACTTCAAAATTCACGTTCGCATTCAAGCGTACTCTGGCCTTCTGAATCTCGTCCATGATATGGGTAAGGCCCTCAAATGTAATATAGATTTCCTGCTCTTTAAGCTGGCGGTACTTGTCCTTGAAAATCAGAAGATTCACAGATCCCGTCGTCTTGAGGATCAGCATGTCTCTGTACCAGTCTGTCATAATATCAAGAAAATCATAAATCTGTTCTTTATATTTTGTCAATGTCTTTAAGTAAGAAATCATCTCATGAAGCTCCATATGATGTATATAACCAAGCATTCCCAGCGCCTCGTTCAGCATCTCGTGGAACTCTTTGGTCGTAGCTACATGAATGGCCTTTCCAAGGTTGCCCAGTGAAAACGATACTGCAAATTCGATCATATCCTCATCTGCCTGTATGTGTTCCTTCAGGTAAGCCCTGATCTGATCTTCCGGGACGGTTCCCAGAGACATACATACACATCTGGATAATATAGTCTCCAGCAGACGGTCTTTGTTGTTTGTCAGCAGCAGGATCACTGCATACTCCGGCGGCTCTTCCAATGTCTTTAACAGTGCGTTCTGAGCCCCTACATTCATACGGTCTGCATCATCCACAATGTATATTTTGTAATTGCTGCTGTATGGCTTAATGTCTATGGTCTCATTAATCCCCTGTCTGATCTCATCCATGCGGATCTCGTATTTTTCATGTGTTATATAGATCAGATCCGGATGGTTTCCCGTATCCGCCTGGCGGCACGGGGTACATTGATCGCAGCCTTCGTGTGTCTCACAGAGCAGAGCTTTTGCAAAGGCTTTTGCCAATGTCATCTTTCCCGATCCGTCTTCTCCATTCAGTAAATATGCATGCGAAATCTGTCCGGTCTGAATGGCTTCTTCAAAATGCTGTATGATCTTCTTATGTCCAACCACGTTATCAAAACTCTTCATCTCATCCTCTTCCATCCCTATGAAATCAATACCCTGCCGGTTCGTCTTTTTATATTACATCCGGTTTGTCTCTCTTGTCAGGGCGTCATCAACTGCTACTTTTATCTGACGGTGAATTTCCTCAATGGAGTTTCTCCCGTCAATCTTAACCATCCTGTTTTTATCTCTTTCGGCTAACAGCCTGTATCCTTCCACCACTTTCCTGTGAAATTCCAGCTTTTCTGATTCCATACGGTCCAGCTCTGCCTGCTGTTTCTTTCTTCCGATGCCGGTCTCTGCATCCACATCAAGCAGGATCGTTATATCCGGCATAGCATTTCCCACTGCAAACCGGTTTACTTCATATACCAGATCAACACCCAGTCCCCTTGCAATTCCCTGATATACGGCCGAAGATTCTATGAAGCGGTCACAGATGACTACTTTTCCCTGGTCCAGAGCAGGCTGTATGACTTCCTCCACTAACTGGGCCCTGGCCGCAGCGTATAAAAGAAGTTCTGTCATATGTCCCATGTTTTTATAATCCCTGTTGAGGATCACTTCACGGATCGCTTCGCTTATAACCGTACCTCCTGGTTCCCTGCATACTATTATATCATACCCCTTCTGCAATAAGTAGACTCTTAATAAATCAATCTGTGTAGATTTCCCGGCACCGTCCGGCCCTTCCATCGTTATAAATATTCCCATCTCAAACCCTTTCATCCACTATGTATATCCGGCCTTCCGACAGGCCAATCAGATTCATCTTCTGTTCCTGGTACTCATTAATTTTCTGCACTATTTCTCCTGAAATCTTCTCTCCCGGCACCGCCAGCGGTATGCCCGGAGGATATAAAAATATAAAATCCGCACTGATCCCTCCAAGTGATTCGGCAGGACTCACCAACTTTCTCCCTCTTATCTTTGCCTCGTAAGGTGTCATAACCTGCTCAGTGGCAGGAATAACAGCCAGTCCCGGATTTTGAACATGGTGCAGGCTTTCATCTGTTTCCAGAAATGCCTCACACAATTTATCCAATGCCTCTTTTGTATCACAAATACTCGTCATGGCAGTGACATAGGATATTTCGGACATCTCCAACTCTATCCCATACTCACCCCTCAAAATATGAAACAGCTCTTTGCCGGTAATCTTTGTATCGCCGGTCGAAACAACGATTTTTCCCGGATCATCTGTCTTTAAGAGCTTCAGGTGTCTCATAGCTTTAAGCCTGGCCCGGATATCCATTAGATTCCGAACATAGTCATCAAACAAGTCCGGGCTGTCAGCACATTTCCTGACACAGTAATCAATACTGGCCATCAAAATATAAGACGGGCTGCTGCTCTGAAATGTAGATAAAGCCTGCTGAATCTCCCTGGTGCCTATCCGGGAACTGCATATGTGCAGAAGTCCGGTCTGAGTAAGGGAAGGCAGCGTCTTATGCAGACTCTGGATCACTGCATCTGCTCCCTGGGATACCGCGCTCTCCGGAAATCCACTGTGAAATACAAAATGTGCTCCGTGAGCCTCATCCACGATCAAGGGAATCCCCTCTTCATGAAGAACCTCAGCAATCTGCCTGATATCAGACACCATCCCTTCATAAGTAGGGGAAACGATAACAGCGGCTTTAATGCCATTTTCCCTGCCCAGTATGTCCTGCACCTGGCTTTTAGTAATCCCCATACAAATATTCTGCTCTATTTTGGGATATAAATAAACCGGCCTTAATCCAAGCATGGAAATTGCATGATATACGGACTTGTGGCAGTTCCTGCTGATAAGAATCTTATCTCCCAGCCGACAGGACGCAGCCACAGAAGCTAAAATGCCTCCGGTGGTGCTGTTGATCAGAAAATAACTTTCCTTACTTCCATATATATGTTGGACATACTCCATTGATTCTTTAATCATCCCCTCGGGATGATGCAGATCGTCAAAGCCGCTGATCTCTGTAGTGTCAAGCGCAAACAGAGATCCCTCTCTCATAATGTCCTGTTTCTGCCTTTTGTGACCAGGCATATGGAACGGATACAGCCCTTCTTTATCTAATTGTCTTAATTTTTCAAATATAGGATATTTCATAAATTGTTATTAAGCCTCATTTTATCCTATTTTATCATACACACCGTAGATATTCCACGACATTTTAAAGTGTGACAAGGTATTTTGGGAAAAAGAAAAAAGCCCTGATAAAAATCAGAACTTTTAGATGCCCAGAGCCGGAATCGAACCAGCGACACGAGGATTTTCAGTCCTCTGCTC
>OLPX01000559.1_pt1 | contig 33404 bp, 29 predicted proteins | sample 1672491 | NCBI WGS metagenome assembly OLPX01 (sample SAMEA3136692, study PRJEB25190) | human gut metagenome | biome: human gut; feature: human-associated habitat; material: faeces | place: Austria | collected 2013 | reverse complement strand
ACATCTATCTTTTCAACACGGAAGATCTGGACAACGACGACATCATCGCCATGGTGGCCGCCCGACTGGCGAACAAGAAACTTGCGCACTAGGCGCCCGCCCGCCCGACGTGTCGTTGCCGATCGGGGGCAATAGCGCGAAAACCCTTGACCGTTCCCGATCGGTAATAGTGTTCTCAAGTCGCTGGGTTCATCCCGAACGGGAACGCGGTATGAATCGAATACTCTCGGCAGGTGACTTTGGCGCGATCGTTCGTGCGCGACGGAAACAGCTCGGTTATTCCCAGCACCAGCTTGATGCTGTACAACTATTTGATCAGCGATTGCGGCGCGCATCTTAAAAACTATTCGCTTGCCTGGACTGGCTCCAACTCCGTGCGCTTTGTTCCGGCCTATGATCTTGTGTCGACAGCGGTGTACGACGGTCGGCGCGGAGCCAAACTGAGTCGCAGCATGGGCCTGCGCGTGGGGGAACATCTGAATATCGACAAGGTGAATGCCGACGACTTCGACCTGCTTGCGAAAGAGCTGAGGCAGCCAGCTTGGCAGGCTGCGGACGAGCGTGCGCGCTTGCGACATGAGCTGCCCGATGCGCTGCGGCGTGCGGCGGAGCAGGCGGTATGCTCGGGCTTCGGCGAGGAAGCCGATGCATTGGCCGACCGCATCCTTTTCGGCGCCAAAGTTCGCATGAAGGCGTTCGGCTAGCACATCGTAGATGACCCTTCTATCTCCTTCTATCTCCGATCCGGCATAGTTTATTCTATTGATTGTCGCAAGACATTGTGATAATGTGACAATATCGAGATTGGCCAATACGAGGATTAACAAGGGGGTATCCCGAAGGCCAAGCGAGGGGAGCGGAGGTGCGCACTACGTTTTCCCGAGCAGCTTTCTCCAGGGTATCCTGATGATCTTTGAGGAGGAGATATGTCAGGAAACGAACGCCCACATTCTGGGTTCACGCGCCGAAGCTTTCTCAAGACGACTGCCGTTGCGGCCGGTCTGGCCGCGGTCGGTACCGCCGCAACTCCGTCGCTCCAGGCCTTGGCGGCAAATTACGAGTCAGGTCAGGATGAAACGAAGAGCGAACATGTATTCTGCGGAGTCTGCCGCGGCAATTGCTCTGGCACTTGCAAGCTCAACGTCCATGTTCGCGATAACAAAATCGTAAAGACTTCAAAGCGCAAATTCAATTCCTTTCCGAACGGCGAGATCGATAGGATTTGTCTGCGTGGTTTAAGTCACCCCTACAACGTTTACGGTCCGAACAGGATCCAATATCCCTTGAGGCGTGTCGGAGATCGAGGCGCGGGAGAGTGGGAGCGCATCAGCTGGGATGAAGCTGTGACTGAAATTGCTGAAAAATGGCAGGCGATACGAGAGAAGTACGGCGACCAGGCAATTGCTTACACGCGAGGATCGGGCAATATGGGAACGATCAGCGGCGTTGCTTCTCCCATGTTCAATGTTTTCTTCAATAAGATCAATGCAACGCAGATCAAGATTGCTCGTGATCAGGCAAATACGCGTGGCGTCAATCGCGTTGTAGGCAGCCTGGGCGATTGGGTTCTTAATGATCCTTCGGACTTCAAGAATGCTAAAACGCTATTTGTCTGGGGAGCCAATATCACAGATGCCCAGATGCACGATTGGCATTTCATAGCGGAAGCTCAAGAATCAGGTACGAAGCTGGTGGTTATCGATCCAGTTTTAACGCAATTAGCTGCTAAAGCAGACAAATGGGTGCCGATACAGCCAGCAACCGATGCTGCGCTCGCGTTGTCTATGATGTATGTGATGGTGAGTGAGGAGCTTGAGAACAGGCCGTTTCTCAAGGAGCACACGTGCGCTCCGTTTCTAGTCAGAGAAGATACAGGGAAATTCCTTCGCATGAGTGATCTTGGGGTGGAGCCGACTGTTATCGAGGTAAGCAGAGAGCAGGTTTCGGCCGCCTCAAGTTCTAACAAGGGCGCCGCTGTTGGCCAGGGTTCGACGATAACGAAGATTGTAGACCAGCCGGCGGTGCTCGAATTCGACGGAAAGCCGGTCGGAGCTGATGATGCCAAGGACCCCAGGCTAAGCGGAACGTATAACTTTAACGGGGTCACTTGTCGTACCGCATACGATCTTCTCGTTGCCGATATCATGGACTATTCACCGGAAGCGGCCTCGAAGATATGCGATATCCCCGCTGATACTATTATCGAACTGGCCCATATGGCGGTGGATGGTCCGTGCATTCATCGACTCGGCTGGGGATCCAACTCATACACGAATGGCGTGCACGCCGCCCATGCCAATATAACCATGGCGGCTTTAACGGGGCAAATAGGTTATCCGGGTGCGGGTACCGGTATTGGTGATTTTAAACCCTGTTGGGGCATCAATGCTTTGGTAAAGGGCATGGCGGCTGCAAAATATCCCATGATATCGGCGCTGTTTTTGCCCGAAATAATGCGTACTGGTAAGTATAAAGGACAGGATTATCCTATTAAGTCGCTCTACGTTTATTCAGGGAACCCCGTTTGCAATCAAGTAAACACTAATGAATACCTACGCGATATTGTAGGAAATCTCGATTTTCTCGTCGTTGCCGATTATACGTTTACCGATACGGTCAAGTATGCCGACATCGTTCTTCCAGCTGCGCATTGGTTCGAGCAACAAGATGTGATTGCCATTTCGGCCACGCAATGCTTTATCTATAGTGAAAAAGCGATTGATCCTTTGTACGAGTCGAAGTCTGACTTGGATATCCTTCGCCTATTTGCCGAAAAGATGGGCCATCCTGACTTGCTTTCTCTTTCCGATGACCAATACATGGCACAGGTCATCAATACGCCGGCTTTGGAAAAGCTAGGTATAACCTGGGAAAACGTGAAAAAGAACGAAGACATGTATTGGTATCCAAGCAAGCCTTGGATACCGTGGGAGAATGCCGAATTCAAAACTCCTTCTGGGCGAATGGAGTTCTATGTAGAGAATCCGACCGTTCAGTTTGATATGGGGCAAGAATTCGATGTTGAACGCGAACACTTGCCGCGGTATTTCAATCCGACTGAGGCGTACCAAGGAAGTCCTGCCTGGGATAAATACAAGCTCATTCTTTTGAGCGAACGTCCAAGATTCCGCGTGCATTCCATGTGGTCTGACAACCAGTACCTGCGCGAGCTCGACCCCGAGCCGACTATCAAAATGAATCCCGTCGATGCTGGCGAGCGCAATATAGCAGATGGCGACTATGTGGAAGTGTACAACGATCGCGGCCACTGCGTTGCGAAAGCCATCCTTAACGATGCCGTTCGTCCCGGATGTACGGTGTACCCGAAAAGCTGGCAGCAAAACCAATTCAAAGCCGGATCGTGGTCGGAATTGCTGACTTCGGTCTACGATCCAGTTGGGGTGAATGAGAGCTATTTCGACAATCTGGTCGAGATTCGTGTCTGGAATGAGGGGTGAGCACTGTGGTAAAAGAACGGCTCGGAATGACGATAGATACCAAGCGTTGCATAGCATGCAATTCATGTGCAGTCGCTTGCAAGATAGAAAATAATCTTCCTAACTTCAATTGGTGGAACCGGGTGATGACGGTCGGCGGCAATCACATGGATGCACCTTCAGGGATGTACCCGAATCTTGAAATGTACAACATAACGCTTGCCTGTCAGCATTGCGAAAACCCTGCGTGCGTGAAGGTGTGTCCGGTAGGGGCGACTTACAAGGATGAGGAAACGGGAGTCGTGCGTCAAGACTATGACAAGTGTATCGGTTGTCGTATGTGCATGGCGGCCTGCCCTTACACGGGTGTGCGCTCGTTCAACTGGGAAGAGCCGAGGTATCATCTTGAATTCTCCGTCGGAGACTCCGATGTGCCTGGGCATCAGAAACATGTTGTAGAAAAATGCACCATGTGCTGGCATCGGCTTGCTAAGGGGTTAGCGCCTGCATGCGTTGAGGCTTGCTCTGCCCGTGCTCGGCATTTCGGGGATTTAAACGATCCTGACTCTGACGTCTCTCGCCTTATTCGCGAACGCGGATACCAGCAATTGCTGCCGGAGCGCGGAACGGAACCGTCCGTTTACTACCTCGTTTAGCTTGGAAGGAGAACTATCATGACCGAGGATATTTCGGCGACACCATCGCCTAGAGCTTCGTCGCCCAAGGTCCCTGCTGCCAAATTCGGGGGCAGGGGAATCAATATCGGCATCGCGGTCGCTGCCGTCGTGACCGTCGCGGGCCTCGCCCTGTGGGTCGTGCAGCTCTCCGGCGGCCTCGTGCAGACGGGGATGCGCAACTTCGACTCGTGGGGGCTCTACATCACCCTGTTCATGTTCCTGGTGGGCCTGTCGGCTGGCGGCCTCATCATCTCATCGGTGCCGCGCGCGTTCGGTATGAAGGGCTTCGGCGGCATCTCGAAGGTGGCTGTGTGGACGTCCATCTGCTGCACGGTGCTCGCCATCGGCTTCGTGGTGGTTGACCTGGGCCAGCCGCTGCGCCTGTGGGAGCTGTTCGCCTACTCCAATCTGGGGTCGCCCCTCATGTGGGACATCGTCGTGCTGGGCACCTACCTGATCCTGTCGATCGTGTACCTGTGGGCCACGCTGCGCTTCGAGGGCGGCAAGGGGTCCGAGAGGTCGCTGCGCGCCATCAGCGTGGTCGCGCTTGCGTGCGCCATCCTGGTGCACTCGGTGACGGCCTGGATCTTCGGCCTGCAGCAGAGCCACGAGATGTGGTACACGGCGCTTCTGGCCCCGTGGTTCGTGTCCTCGGCGCTCGTGTGCGGCACCTCGCTCGTGCTCGTGGTGGTCATCGCGCTGCGCCGGGCGGGCTACCTCGAGCTCGACCAGGCGAGCATCGTGAAGCTGGCGAAGATGCTGGGTGCGTTCGTGCTGGTGGACCTGTACTTCTTCGCCTGCGACCTCCTGACCGCCGGCTTCCCGAACGCCTCGGGCGCGGAGGTCGTCGCCATGCTGACCGCTGGGCCGCTCGCACCGTTCTTCTGGACCGAGGTCGTGGGCTGCATCCTCTGCGCCGTGGTGTGCTTCGTGCCGAGGCTGCGCACGAGCCCGCTCATCGTGGTGGCATCGCTGCTGGCCATCGTGGGCATCTTCTGCAAGCGCGTGCAGCTGCTGGTCGGTGGCTTCCAGATCCCGAACATCGACATGGCCGGTCCCCTGACGCCTTACACCGTCACCGGCTGGGAGTCCGGCATGGCGGGCGCCTACCAGGGTATGGTCTACTTCCCGACGCCGCTCGAGTTCGGCGTGGCGCTGGGCGTGATGGGCCTGGGGGCGCTCCTTTTGCTGGCGGGACTGAAGTTCCTGCCGCTCAAGCCCGCGAAGTAACGACGACTGTTCGTTCGAAGCGCGCCGGGTCCGACCCCCTCCCTGCCCGGCGTGCCTTCGCAGTTCGACGGGCGTCTATCGTCGCTTGCGCGTTGTCGCGCGGCAGGCTCCCCGGATTGAAGGGCGATGGTTTTCATGGTGAGAAAACTTGCGGTGACGTTGACGGTGTTTCTGCTGGTAGGCCTCTGCGTGTTCGGCGCAGGACTGGCGGTCGATGCCGCGGTGGGCCCGCCGCAGGCGATAACGGCCGATTCCCCCTGCCCGGCCGTCGGGTGCGCGTCGGGGTCGTGCCACGGCTTCGACGACGTGCCCGAGCCCGACGGCGTCCACGAGATGACGTGCCCGGAGGCGTCGTGCGCCTCGACCGAGTGTCATGCGTGGGACACGCTGGCCACGCGCTATTACCAGGCGTCCGACGCGAGCCTGAACCTGTGGGTGCTTGCGCCCGTGGCCTTGGTCGTGGGCCTTGTGCTGATCGTGCGGAAGGTGGGGTGATGCCGTATGGATAGGAAGCTTCTCGCCGTCGATGCGGCGTGCTTGCTGGTTTACCTGGTCGCGGCGAGCCCGGCTCTCACGGGCATCGGCATCCACGAATGGCTGGGTCTCGGCGTGCTGGTCGTGTTCTTCGCGCATGCCGCGATGCATGTCGACTGGGCCGTCGAGGCAGTTAGGTCTGCGTTCGCGCGGCCTTCGTGGGCGCGGACGGGGAACCTTGCGCTCGACCTTCTCATCGTCGCCGCGTTCATGACGGTGACGGTGTCGGGGATCAGCAGGCAGCACATCCCCAAAAGCGGCAGGAGCAGCAGCGAGACCACCGACACCTGCTCGCTGCGGCTGCGGGATTTGATGGCTTTGAGGGTGCGGTCCTGGGGCATAAGGGGCTCCTTGCGTCCTTGTCGAAAGTCGTCTCATGGTAGCATGACTTTCGATGCCGGCGGAATTTTCAACGGGCGGTTCCCCGGTTTCGTTTCCGTTGCACCCTGGTTGCGTCCCGGTTTCGTCGGTTCTTCGTGAACCTGCCTCATCTTTACTTCCCGGCTGGGCGCATATGTGCGATAATTCCGTCTCGGTGTGCTTGGCTTGCTTTGCAGGTCGTAACGCATCGCTGCAAGGGAAGGCCAAGGCAGTCGCACCGAACGATGCCGCAAGGCGACATATGAATGATGGAGGATAGTTACGTGGAAACAAAAGTTGAGGCATTGGAAGATAACCGCACGAAAGTGACCGTTACCGTCGATGCCGCGGACATCGATGCCCGCATCAAGAAGACCTACAAGGACTTCGCCAACAAGTACAACTTCCCCGGGTTCCGCAAGGGCAAGGCCCCGCGCCCGATCATCGACAACGCCCTGGGCGCCGAAGCCGTGCGCGCGACGGTCACCGACGACGTGGTCAACGGCACCTATCCTCTCGCCATCGACGATTGCGACCTGTACCCCATCGCCAAGCCTGAATTCGACGAGACGGACCTCGTCGAGGCCGGCAAGCCCTACACCTTCTCGTTCACCGTCACGGTGAAGCCCGAGATCGAGATTTCCAGCTACGAGCCCGTCGAGATCGAGCTGCCCGCCGAAGGCACGACCGATGCCGAGATCGACGAGCAGATCGACGCCCTGCGCGAGCACTACTACTCGTTCGAGGACGCTTCCGCCGCCACGAAGGTGAAGGAAGACAGCTATATCGACCTGGCCATGAAGGCCACCGACGACAAGGGCGAGGAGATTCCGTCGCTCACGACCGAGAACCGTCCCTACGGCTTGGGCGCGAACCTGTTCCCGGCCGAGTTCGACGAGCAGCTGGTGGGCCTGAAGAAGGGCCAGACCGCTACGTTCACGCTGGACATGCCCGCCGATCCGCCCATCATGCTGTCCGCGCTGGCCGGCAAGACCGAGAAGATCAACTTCGAGGTCGAGGTCAAGGTCGTCAAGAAGAAGATCGTTCCCGAGGTCAACGACGAGTGGGCCAAGGAGCAGATGGGCTTCGAAAGCGTCGAGGACCTGCGTGCGCGCATCGCCGAGTCCGTCACCAGCCAGAAGGCCGACATGATGCCGCGCCTGAAGGAGAACGCCTGCCTGTACGCGCTCGCCGAGCGCGTGGAGGGCGACGTCCCCGAGGCCATGCTGGAGGACGCGGAGGCCAGCTTGATCCAGGACTTCTTCCAGCAGCTGCAGAGCCAGGGCATGACCTTCGACGTGTACCTCGCCCAGCAAGGCATCACGCCCGACCAGTTCAAGGAGGACGTGAAGAAGCAGGCCGAGGACATGTCCAAGCAGGATCTCGCGCTTGACGCGTGGGCCCGCCACTTCGGCATGGAGGCTACGGCCGAGGAGGTCACCGAGGAGTTCGTGAAGAGCGGCGTCGAGGATCCCGCGGCTCTGGAGGCCGAGTGGCGCTCGAACGGCCAGCTGCACATGGTGCGCCAGGGCGTGATCCGCACCAAGGCCGTGAAGGACATCATGGACAAGGCCGTCGTGACCGAGCTCGACCTCTCGAAGAAGAAGGACGAGGAAAAGAAGCCGGCCAAGAAGGCTGCGGCCAAGAAGACGGCCAAGAAGGACGAGGCCGCAGGCGACGAGCCCGCGAAGAAGCCCGCCAAGAAGGCCGCTCCGAAGAAGGCTGCGAAGAAGGACGAGGACGTCGAGGCCAAGGCCGACGACGCAGAATAGCACCGTGAGCACATCGAGCCGTCCGGCCGCGCATCCGCGCGTCGCCGGGCGGCTCGAGGTAACGAAACGGTACCCCGGCCTTGCACAGCGCAGCGATAAACCTCACTATGGCATAAACGCAAGCAGGCCGCCGAGCGGCCGCAAGAGACAAGCGAGGCAACCTTATGAGCTTTGATCCCAAATCAGCACTGATTCCCTACGTTATCGAGCAGTCCCCGCGCGGCGAGCGCAGCTACGACATCTACTCCCGCCTGCTCAACGATCGCGTTATCTTCCTGGGCGAGCAGATCGACGACAACGTGGCCAACTCTGTGGTGGCGCAGCTGCTGCACCTCGAGAGCGCCGATCCGGACAAGGACATCTCCCTGTACATCAACTCGCCGGGCGGCTCGGTGACCGCGGGTCTTGCCATCCTTGACACGATGGACTTCATCAAGTGCGATGTGTCCACCATCTGCCTGGGCGAGTGCGCCTCTATGGCCGCCGTGCTGCTGTCCAACGGCGCCAAGGGTAAGCGCCTGTGCCTGCCGAACTCCATGGTGCTCATCCACCAGCCGTCCGGCGGCGCGCAGGGCCAGCAGACCGAGATCGCCATCGTGGCCGACTTCATGCTGAAGACCCGCAACCGCCTGAACAAGATCCTCGCGGACAACACGGGCCAGACGCTGGAGACCATCCAGAACGACACCGAGCGCGACAACTATATGACCGCCGAAGAGGCCGTCGCCTACGGCCTGGTCGACCGCATCACCACCTCGCGCGCGGTTGCGCCGAGCACCGACGAGTAGAGAAGCGAACAGGATACATGAACGACAGACGCGACGACGAATTCGAAGGCCGAGACGCCGATATCGCCTGCGCCTTCTGCGGCAAGCAGCCGCATCAGGTGGCGGCCATGATATCGGGGCCGAACGGCATCTACATCTGCGACGAGTGCATCTCCGTGTGCGCCGATGCCATGATGCGCGACCTGGGGCTGAGCGTTCCGGGCCACGACGAGGCAGCAATGGCGGAGGGCTTCTCCCACGCCGAGGAGGGCCGTCACGCGCGGGTGGGCGACGGGGTCGTGACGGCTTCGGTCGCCGATCCGGCGCCGGAGGACGTGCTGGCCGACCTGCCCACGCCCCACGAGCTGTACGCCGAGCTCTCCGAGCACGTGGTGGGCCAGGAGCAGGCGAAGCGCGCGCTGTCGGTGGCGGTGTACAACCACTACAAGCGCATCAGCCTGGGCGCGGACGCCGTAGACGGCGACGTGGAGCTGGCGAAGAGCAACATCATGCTTCTGGGTCCCACGGGCTCGGGCAAGACGCTGCTTGCGCAGACGCTGGCCCGCACGTTGCGCGTGCCGTTCGCCATCGCCGACGCCACCACCCTCACCGAGGCGGGCTACGTGGGCGAGGATGTGGAGAACATCCTGCTCAAGCTCATGACCGCGGCCGACTTCGATATCCCGCGCGCCGAGATCGGCATCATCTACATCGACGAGATCGACAAGGTGGCCCGCAAGGCCGAGAACCTGTCCATCACGCGCGACGTGTCGGGCGAGGGCGTGCAGCAGGCGCTGCTGAAGATCGTGGAGGGCACGGAGGCCAGCGTGCCGCCGCAGGGCGGCCGCAAGCACCCGCAGCAGGAGCTCATCCATATCGACACCACGAACATCCTGTTCATCCTGGGCGGCGCGTTTGTCGGGCTTGCCGACATCATCGCCGACCGCGTGGGCAAGAAGGGCCTGGGCTTCAACGCCGAGCTGCCCGAGAGCAAGAAGCACGCCGAGGCCGAGCTTTTGGCGCGCGTGCTGCCGGAGGATCTGAACAAGTACGGCATGATCCCCGAGTTCGTGGGGCGCATCCCCGTGGTGACGTCGCTCAACGAGCTTTCCGAGGAAGATCTCGTGCGCATCCTCACCGAGCCGAAGAACGCTCTGGTGAAGCAGTACACCAAGATGTTCGAGTTCGAGGATTCCGTGCTGACGTTCGAGCCGGAAGCCTTGAAAGTCATCGCTCACGAAGCGGTGGAGCACGGCACGGGCGCCCGCGGTCTGCGCTCCATCTGCGAGCGCGTGCTGCAGGACGTGATGTACGACCTGCCCGAGCAGAAAGGCCCGTCGACGGTGACCATCCGTGCGACGGACATCACGGGGGAGACAAAGCCCGACATCGAGCCGACGGACGGGGCGGAAGCTCTTCCGGCGGGCGATGCGGCAAGCCTGCAAAGCGCGTAGCGCGGGCGCAGGATACGGTAAACGAGCGGGCGGATCGCGGACGAGCGGCGCGCCCGCTTTTCGGTTTGAGAGACTTTGAGGACGAAAGAGCAGATCATGGCCGATAACACGAACGACAAGAGCGGCAAGAAGATCGACTACGACTTCGCCGCCCACGAGCGCCCGCTTTTCGACGCGTGGATGGACGCGGGCTACTTCCAGCGCACGCCCGAGCTGGGCGCGGGCACGGGGCAGCCCTACACCATCGTCATCCCGCCGCCGAACATCACGGGCGTGCTGCACATGGGCCACGCCCTCAACGACACCATCCAGGACACGTGCATCCGCCGCGCCCGCATGCAGGGCCGTCCCACGCGCTGGATCCTCGGCACCGACCACGCCGGCATCTCCACGCAGACCAAGGTGGACAAGAAGCTGGCCGACCAGGGCATCAGCCGTTTGGAAATCGGCCGCGAGGCGTTCATCGAGGCGTGCTACGACTGGTACAAGGAGTACGGCACCACCATCGTGAACCAGATCAAGGGCATGGGCTGCTCGTGCGACTACGCCGACGAGCACTTCACGCTGGAGCCGGCCTACGTGAAGGCCGTGCGCAAGCTGTTCGTGGACTGGTACCACGACGACCTCATCTACAAGGGCAAGCGCATCGTGAACTGGTGCCCCCACTGCACGACGTCCATCTCCGACGACGAGGCCGAGTACGTGGACGAGGCGGGGCACCTGTGGTACCTGCGCTACCCGCTGACCGAGCCCGAGGACGGCCTGGAGTACCTCGTGGTGGCCACGACGCGCCCCGAGACGATGCTCGGCGACACGGGCGTGGCGGTGAACCCGAAGGACGAGCGCTTCAAGCACCTCGTGGGCAAGACGGTGAAACTGCCGCTCGTCGACCGCGAGATCCCCATCTTCGCCGACTGGCACGTGGACAGGGAGTTCGGTACCGGCTGCGTGAAGACCACGCCCGCGCACGACCCGAACGACTGGGCGATGGGCGAGCGCAACGGCCTCGAGCGCATCAATATCTTCGACGAGACCGCGCACGTGGTGGACGGCTTCGGCGCGTTCAGCGGCATGGACCGCGACGAGGCCCGCGAAGCCGTCGTGGCCGCGTTCGACGAGCTGGGCTTGCTGGAGAAGGTGGAGGACCACGACCACTCCGTCATGACGTGCTACCGCTGCCACACGAAGCTCGAGCCCTGGGAGTCCGAGCAGTGGTTCGTGGCCGTGGACGGCCTCAAGCAGGACGCGGCGCGCGTGGTGGAGGACGGCTCCATCCAGTTCCACCCCGAGCGCTGGAAGCAGGTGTACCTCGACTGGCTGGACAACCTCAAGGACTGGTGCATCTCGCGCCAGCTGTGGTGGGGCCACCGCATCCCCATGTTCTACTGCGACGAGTGCGGCTGGGAGGACGCGTCGGTGGAGGACGTCGAGACGTGCCCCGTGTGCGGGAAGCCCGTGCGCCAGGACGAGGACGTGCTGGACACGTGGTTCTCGTCGCAGCTGTGGCCGTTCGCCACGATGGGCTGGACCGAGGAGGGCATGGACGCGCCGCAGATGAAGCAGGCGTATCCCACCCAGGTGCTGTCCACGGCTCGCGACATCATGGGCTTGTGGGTGGCGCGCATGGTGATGGCATCCATGTACTGCACCGATCGCATCCCGTTCGAGCACGTCATCATCCATCCCACGGTGATGGCCGCCGACGGCAAGCCCATGTCGAAGAGCCGCGGCAACGGCGTGGACCCGCTGCGCCTCATGGAGGACTACGGAGCCGACGGCATGCGCTTCGGCCTGCTCATGCAGGTGACGGGTGCGCAGGACCTCAAGTTCAACGAGGCGAAGCTGGAAAGCTCGCGCAATTTCGCGAACAAGATCCGCAACGCGGCGCGCTTCGTGACGATGAACCTCGACGACTACGTGCCGGGCGCGCCCGAGCCCGTGACGCCGGCCGACCGTTGGATATTCTCGCGCCTGGCGGGGCTCGTGGCCCGCGTCGACGAGGCGTACGGGAACTTCGAGTTCGGCGAGATCACGCGCGAGCTGTTCTCGTTCTTCTGGAACGAGTTCTGCGACTGGTACATCGAGTTTTCGAAGGCGCGCCTGAACGGCTCGCCTGAGGATCGCGCGGCGTGCCAGCGTAACCTCGTGTTCGTGCTCGACCAGGCGCTGCGCCTGCTGCACCCCATCATGCCGTTCGTGACGGAAGAGATCTATCAGCAGCTGCCTATCGACCGCACGGAGGCGCCGTACCTCATCGTGGCCGCATGGCCCGATGCCGATGCGCTGGCGCAGTACGTGGACGCGGATGCCGAGCGTGCCATCGACATGGTGTGCGAGACGGTATCGGCCATCCGCAGCACGCGCGCCCGCTACGGCATCTCGCCGAAGACGCAGCTGGCCGTGGCCGTGAAAGCGGGGGAGGACGACATCGCGCGCTTGGAGGCGCAGCGCGGGCTGATCGAGGGCATGGGCAATGTGGCCTCGCTTCAGATGGCCGCCGACGTGGAGAAGCCGGCCGAGTCCAGCGTGACGCTGGCGCCGGGCCTCGAGGTGTACATCGTGCTGTCGGGCCTGGTGGACTTTGAAGCCGAGCGCGCCCGCCTGGAGAAGGAGCGCGTGAAGCTGGCCGCCGACGCCGCGAAGCTGGGCAAGAAGCTGTCGAACCCGGGCTTTTTGGCGAAGGCCGCGCCCGAGATCGTGGAGAAGGATCGCGCCAAGCATGCCGAGATGACCGACAAGCTGGCTCGCGTGGAAGCGCAGCTGGCGGAGCTGGGGTAGCCTGTGTTCCCGTACGCGAGCATCCATCCTGAGGTTGCGAGCGCCGCGACCGACCTGCTGAGATTCGATTATTACCGGTTGGTCGATCCGCGCGACCACCGGGTGTTCGCGTACGACCGCGATGGGGATCGTCTGATCGAGGTCGACGGTCCCTGCTACCAGCTGTGGAACCAGGACGATCCGTGTCTCAACTGCTCGTCGCGCGCTTGCCTGACGATGCAGGACGCCGTGTTCAAGATCGAGTACCTCGACGGTCGCGTGCTTCACGTGACCAGCGTGCCGATGGACATAGAGGGCGCCGAGCTTGTGCTCGAGCTGATCAAGGATGTGACGGACAGCCTGCTGGTGGCCGACATCGAGGTGCGCGACAACATCGAGATCACCCAAATGATCACGAAGTTCAACGAACTCGCCGTGCGCGACGGGTTCACGAAGCTGTACAACAAGACCTTCATCAACAACGAGCTGGAATCTCTCGTTCAGGCTGCACGTGGCGGATCGCCGGCGGGAGAGGCCGCCGTGGTTCTGCTCGACATCGATGGATTCAAGCAGATCAACGATACGTACGGGCATATTGCCGGCGACGACGCCTTGCAGTACTTCGCGAGCAAGATGCGCAGTTTCTCACGCTCTTTCGACGGGTGGGTCGGACGTTTCGGCGGCGATGAGTTCGTGCTGTGCGCGCCGAAAGGACTTTCGGAAGGCGATCTGGAGCGTCTGTTCGCTGAGATCGACGCGATCGAGCGCCATGCGTTCCAGGCTGAGGCGGGGTCGTTCTCGCTTGCGGCAAGTTGCGGCGTGTGCTTCGTGCGGCCGGATGACACCGTTCGCTCGCTGCTGGATCGCGCTGACGTTGCCATGTACCGGGCGAAGGAAAGCGGCCGAAGGTGGGTTGAGCGCTAGGGCGTGCGGAGCGCCGTCGAGGTGCGCGGTTGATTTTGCGATCCGGCGTTCGGCCATCGAGCCACTTGTCGAAGGAACCCGTGCGATTCGTCGTTCTGGACGAAGCCGCCAGGGCTCCGCACGTTGCCATCCTGAGCGAAACGACCGCAGGACGGTGCCATCATGGAGGCGATCAACGAGCGCTTCAAAGGTGGAAGCATCGCGGACTCATGTAGTCAGCTTTACTTGCGCCCCCTGTGCATCCCGAAGATGCACAGGGGGCGTTTTCGTGTTGCAGGGGCGACGGCTCTTTTGAATCGTATAGAAACCGCGTTGGATTTGTCGGTGAACCGCGTGTAATCCGCGTTGGATTCGTAGGTGCCGCGCGTGGAAACCGCGTTGGGGCGGCGTGGGAAAGGCGCTGGATTCAGGGGGAACCCGCGCTAGATCCCTGCCATCTGCGCGTGAGATCGCGTCGCTATCATTGAACGAGGAGGAATGCTGGACATAAAATAACGTGTGAGGTATATTATGGGGAACTGGGAAGTTGACCTGAGCCTGATAGCTCCATGGCTTAAGGAGCAGGATCAGGAGACGATCGTCGGTATGACGGCGGCGCTGAACGAGCTTCGCGATGTGGGCCCAGGACTGGGAAGGCCGCTTGTGGACACGGTGAAAGGTTCGTCGTTCAAGAACATGAAAGAGCTTAGACCTCCTTCTTCCGGCAGAAGCGAGATCAGGATATTGTTCGCGTTCGACCCGAAGCGGCGTGCGGTGACGCTGCTGGCGGGCGACAAATCGGCTGGCGGAACCCGCGAGCGATGGAATCGTTGGTATGCGCGGGCTATTCCGAGAGCCGATAGGCTTTACCGACAGCATTTGAGCGAGTTGGAGGATGAGAAATGAAGAAGAGCCTTTCCATCGAAGAATTTCTTGAAACGCGTCCTGACATCACTCCTGAAATGTTGGAGGAAGGCCGTCTTCTCGTCGAGGCGAAGATCAAGGGCTATGAGCTGCAGCAGGCGCGCAAGGCGTGCGGCATGACGCAGAAGGAGGTCGCCGCCAAGATGGGCGTCAGCCAGAAGCGCATCTCCGACCTGGAGAACGGCAGCATCGACGTCATGCAGGTGGAGACGCTGCGGCGCTACATCACCAGCCTGGGCGGCACCCTCGAGATCACGGCCAAACTTCCCGGTGTCTCGTTAGAGCTTCAGGGTCTGGGTACCGATCATCCGCTCTTCAAGCAAGAGGCGTGCGCCTTGGCGGCGGACTGACGGAGGGGATCGTCTCGACCAGCGACGGAGCCTCGCGATTCCGTTGCGCTGCGGGACGGCGTTGGTATGGCAATGCCGCTCGTTGCGGATTTATCGTCATTCGTTACCTTTTTGTTGTGTTTATACAACATGTAGGTATAATAAAGACCGCGACGAACGAACCGCTGATCGAAATGGTCAGGTATTTGGGTCGACGCGGGGAATACCCTCGAAGAACTCGGAAAGCGTCATGTCGAACCCGTTCGCGATTTTCGCGAGGTTCTGCAGGGTGACGTTGCGCTGCCCGACCTCGATGGAGGCCAGATAGGTGCGGTCCATGCCGATTTTGTTGGCGAACCGCTCTTGGCTGACATCGTGGACGGCTCGCAGATCCTTGATGCGCAGACCGACTTTTATTTGAAGTATGTTTCGCATCGTCGCAGCGTATCGTGGATGTTGTGTATATAACAACGGACTATATACAACATTGCATGATCGTTAAGGGAGGGAAGGGCGCTCGTCGCCTTTTTCTTTCGCCGTGATTGTTGTATTTGAGCAACAAATACGGGAGTCGCAAGGCTCGTTACATATCTTGAGAAGGCGAAATCGTCGCAAAGCGCGTTCCGTCGATCGACAAGAGGATGAATAGATGCGCAGCCGGCTCTGCATGAGCGGCCGTTGCCTGAGGGCGGCGGCGGGGCGCAGCTATTCATCCTCTTTTCTTTTGACGGAGCGGTTCGACATGTGCGAGGGAAAGGAGCAGGCATGTGGTACGTGGCGCAAGTGCAAGCGGGTCGTGAGTCCTCGACGCTCGAGATGTGCCGCCGTTTGGTACCGCCCTCCGTCATGGAGGACTGCTTCATGCCCGAATACGAGGTCATGTGGAAGATCCGCGGCGAATGGCGCCTGGTGAAGCGGCTGCTGTTCCCGGGGTACCTGTTCTTCGTGACCGATGACCCCGAGGCTCTCAATAGGGAGCTGTCGCGCGTGCCCATGCCCATTCGTCTGCTGGGCAACGAGGAGAACTCGTTCTTCCCGCTCACTGGTAAGGAACGCGACTGGTTCCTGTCGTTCATGGACGGCAACCATACCGTGCGCATGAGCGAGGGCTACATAAGCGGTGACAAGATCACCGTCACGCGCGGTCCGCTCATGGGCTTCGAGGGCGACATCCGCAAGATCGACCGCCACAAGCGTCGCGCCTACATCGACGTCAGCCTGTTCGGTCGTACCGTCCCCGCCAGCGTCGGTCTGGAAATCGTGAGGAAGTCCGCATGAGGCTGAATCGCTCAACGGGGGGGGGTGCTGACCGCAAGGGTCGTGTGCTGGTGGTTGAAACTCAAACGACAACAGAAGATTTACTCGAAGGCGGCACGCTAGCGGCGGAAGCCGGGGAAAGCGCGTTCGCTGTTTCTGAGGAGGAGCACGTCGCTGAGACCGCCGGGAACGGTCTGGTCTACCGCTTTGTTAAACGCGCTTTCGATATAGCGTTCTCGCTGTGCGTGGTCGTTGTTGGCTTGGCGCCGATCGCGCTGCTCTTACTGATCATTCGCCTCGAATCCCCCGGTTCGCCGATATACCGCCAAGAGCGCATCGGCTATCGCGGCCAACCGTTACGCATCTTCAAGCTGCGCACCATGGTGGCCGACTCCGACGATGTCGAGAAGCATCTGAGCCCTGAGCAGCTGGCGCAGTGGAGAAGCGAGCGCAAGGTGGAGGACGATCCCCGCGTCACGCGAGTCGGGCGCTTCCTGCGCAGGACCTCCCTCGACGAGCTGCCCCAGTTCCTCAACGTGCTTGCTGGCTCTATGAGCATCGTGGGCCCGCGTCCCGTGGTGGCCGACGAGCTGCCTGCGTACGGTACGGATGTGGACGCTTTCCTGAGCATGAAGCCCGGCATCACCGGCTGGTGGCAGGTTCAAGCAAGAAACGATGCAACCTACGAAGACGGCAGTCGCCAACAACTTGAGCTGTACTACGTGCGGAACGCGAATCTCAAACTGGACGTGGTTGTATTTCTCGAAACATTCAAATCCATCATCAACAAGACGGGGGTATGAGCGTTGTCTTCTGAAGTGGAGTCTTTACGCGACGATAAGACGCGCGCCTTCGAAGTGCGAAAGTTCTGCTCCATACACGCCGGCGCTGACGAGCATCTGATCGAGTTTTGGGAATTCGGCGAGGCCGACGCCCCACTCGTGAGCATCATCATTCCTCTTTACAACTGCGAGCGATATCTGGCTGAAACATTGGATTCGATCGTATCTCAAAGCCTGTCTTCCTGGGAGGCGATTCTGGTTGACGACTGCAGTTCGGATGGATCGCTTGAGATAGCCCTTCAGTTTTCGGAGCGGGATCATCGTTTCGTCGTATTGAGAAACGATTGCAACAGGGGAGCGGCTTTTTCTAGGAACAGGGCTTTAGCGGCTGCGTGCGGCAGGTTTATTGCCTATTTGGATTCCGACGACTACTGGAAGAAAGAGAAGTTGGAGAGGCAGATCACCTTCATGACCGAGAACCGTTTCGGAGCATGCATGACGTCGTACGAGACGGTGAACGAAGACGGAAGCTTTCGCAACATCGTTCATATCGATGAGCGTCTCGACTATAAAAAATTTCTGAAAAAACCTCCCACCTGCTCGCACACGATCATGTTCGATACCGAGCTCGTCGATAAAAAAGCTCTCGTCATGCCGGATATACGAAAAAGGCAGGATGCCGCAACGTGGCTCCAGGTTATAAAGCTGTACGGATGTCTTCATGGGTTCGATGAAGTGTTGGCGGCGAATAGGAAGCGAAGCGATTCGCTCAGCGCGAATAAGGTTTCGGCAGTGAAGGGAACATGGTTCCTGTATACGGAGATTGAAGGTTTGAGCAAGCCATATGCAGGCTACTGCCTGTTTTGGCAGATGTTTCATGCAGTTCTGAAGAGAATAGGAAAACGGTAAAGTGAGCGTGTACCAAGATTTGGTCGAGCGGAAGACGAAGCTATCCCTTATCGGACTGGGATATGTTGGCATGCCGATAGCGGTTGAGTTCGCTAAGCATATCGAAGTTGTCGGATTCGATGTCAACGAAGAGAAAATCCGCTTGTACCGAAAGGGGGTCGATCCGACGAAAGAAGTAGGCGACGAGGCGATCAGCTCCACAGGCGTCGACTTCACGTCGAATCCCGAACGTTTACGGGAAGCGCGTTTTCATATAGTTGCTGTTCCTACTCCGATCAATCAGGACAAGACCCCCGATCTGTCGCCGGTTGTTGGGGCGTCGACCATGCTTGGCCGTCACCTTGAATGGGGTTCGATCGTGGTTTTCGAATCTACCGTCTATCCTGGGGTCACGGAGGACGTATGCGTTCCTATCCTTGAGAGGGAATCCGGATTGCGGTGCGGCGTTGATTTCAAAGTGGGTTACAGTCCTGAGCGAATCAACCCCGGGGACAAAGTCCATACCTTGACCACTATCCGAAAAATCGTTTCGGGCATGGATGATGAGTCCCTTGAAGAAATCAAACGCGTGTACGACATCGTGATAGAGGCAGGCACCTATCCGGTCTCCTCGATCAAAACAGCTGAAGCAATTAAGGTAGTGGAGAACTCCCAGCGCGATATCAATATTGCCTTCATGAACGAGCTTGCCATGGTCTTCGACCGCATGGGTATCGATACGAGCGAAGTCGTGGAGGGCATGAACACGAAGTGGAATGCGCTCGGCTTTAAACCAGGACTGGTTGGTGGGCATTGCATCGGCGTTGATCCGTATTACTTTACCTACGAGGCCGAGAAGCTCGGTTACCACTCTCAGATCATTCTTTCGGGCAGAAGAGTGAACGATGCCATGGGAGGGTTTGTTGCCGAGACGGCCATCAGGGAGATGGTGCGAGTTGGGCTTGCTCCCAAGTCCTCGAACGTGGTCGTCTTGGGCATTACCTTCAAAGAGAACTGTCCCGATGTTCGAAATTCCAAGGTGTACGACATTGTCATGAGGCTAAAGGAATATGGAGTCGAGCCGTCGGTGGTGGATCCTTGGGCTTCGGGAGACGAGGTGAAGCAGGTTTACGGCATGCAGCTACGCGAGTCGGGTGATATTGCGAACGCAGATTGCCTGATTGTCGCGGTTGCCCATGATGAGTTCAAAGAGCTGGGCTTCGAGCGTATTGATGCTTTCTTCGGAGACAAGCCCGACGAAAGCAAGGTGCTTTTGGATGTTAAAGGAATATTGGACGCGAAGCGCTTCTCGTCTTATGGAAGCTTTTGGCGGCTATGAGTTTGTTTACGGATTTGAACGAACCGGGCGTGGCTGGAGTGGATTACGGGAACAGGGTGCTTCTCGTGCAAGCGTTTCTTGCATTTGAGAATCGCCATGATGTTTTCAGTCGAAATGTCGATGGCATGCACTATTGGCATCTTCTGAGGAAGTGGCTGTTCGACTCGGTATGCAAGCAGGTTCGACGTTTCGAATTCGGTGGGCATCCTGATTTTCATGCGCAGTTTTCAAAGGCTAATATCGCAAGAAGCCTGCCTCGTCTCCTCATGCAGCTGGGTGAATCGCGGAGCGGTATCGAGACGGGGGTAAGGGAAGGCAAGAAGGTTGTCTTTTTAGGCAATTGGAAGAAAACCGCTGGTTCGAACGGCGTTTGCAACGTGTTCCTCGAGGATCTGGCTCGAGACCTTGCAGACGACTGCTCGATTCTGGAGCGTCCCCATAAGCTTGCCCATGTAAAAGACTCCCTTGAAGATCTTACGATATACACGGATATCCTAGAGGCTAGATGGCTTGTTGCTCTTGCAACAAGAAAGTGGGAGAAAGCGTCTCGTTGCGTTTTGTCCGACCTTGCGGAATTGGTGGGGCTGCTCGAGTGTGAATTCGATGTCGAGATTGATCGGGAGGCTCTGGCTAAAAGAACCTCTTACGTGGTGACTGGCTATTACGCGCTTTCGAAATCGTTTTGTGAAATCTTCTCAAGATGGCAACCTGAATGCGTCGTCGAGGTCGAGCATTACTCGGTGTTCTGTCTCGTCTGCAACGAAGTTCTTCATGAGCTGGGCATACCGGTAATCGAACTCCAGCATGGGCAAATAGGGCCTGGTCATATTGCGTACAATCTTGATGCGCCGGACTGCGGAAGATACCTTCCTGACCGTATCGCCGCATTCGGTCAGTATTGGATTGACGAATGCGTTGTGCCGGATAGGGATCGACGGATGATCGCCGTAGGATCCATTCCGCTTGAGCGAGGGTTGAAAGCGTCTTTCGACATCGAAAAAGAACAGGTAGACGAGCACGTTCCTTTCGTCTTGGTGGTGTCTCAGGGTTATGACAACGGTGCGGTTTCCTCGTTCGTGTGCGATCTTGCTCGGGATCCGCGTGCGAACGAATACCGCATTGTCGTGAAACTGCATCCTTCCGAAAGAAACTCGTGGAGGGTCGTCCATCCTGAATTGACGGAGGTCGGCACCAGGGTTGAGATCGCGGAGACCGGGGATATCGATTGGTATCTGCAAAGGGCGACAGTTGTCGTAGGGATATCGAGCACGGTGCTTTTCGAGGCTATAGCCTATAGAAAGCGCGTGTTCATCCTGGATACGGTTGACAGTGAAATTGCTCAACCGCTGATGAGGTCAGGTGCGGCCGAGCTTGTGAAGGACGCATCTGAATTTGTGGGGCGCATGAGCGTAGAGGTCGAATCCGTTTCTGACAGCTTGAAATCCTACGTCTGGCACGAGGCTGCGCTCGAGAATACGGAACGGCTCGTTAGAGGCTTTCTTGAGTCCTGATCGGGGCAAAACGGTTATTCGATGATCGTGAAACCATGAAAAAAGACTTCTTGAAAAAAGCATCGACCGATTTCGCTCTCACTATCGGTGCGACCGTGGTTCTCGTAGGGACGCTGCAGCTTCTCGTGTATCCGTTTTTGGCGTGGAAGCTTGACGGCGATCGATACGGTTTGTTCCTGGTGGCGATAGGGATCGTCAACGCGCTTGAGCCGTCGTTCGGGAGCACCTTGTGCAATACGAGGATTATTCGCAACGAACGCTATGAGAAAGCCGGAATAGGACCGGGAGACTTCAAATACCTCCTATCCATTTCTGCCCCCGTACTGGCAGTGGCGACTGCGATAGTGTGCTGGCAACTTCTATCGATGGATCTATTGATGGCGTTAGCTGTTGGGATCCTTACGGGTATGAGTATCGTGAAGGCGTATTGTCTCGTCGCGTTCAGGCTTCATTTCAATTCCAAGAAGCTGTTGCTAGTCAACCTCTTAACTGCTTTGGGTTATGTGGTAGGTATGGGCGTTGCTTTCGCAAGCGGATTCTGGCCTTTCGTGTTCATACTTGGAGAAGCATTTGCCCTCGCATGTTTTGCACGATGCTCAAACGTGTTTTCAGAACCGTATGGCAAAACAAGGCTTTTTGGGTCGTCGCTGCGCACCTATGTGTCTCTTATAGCGAGCAATCTCATCACCTATTCGTCGGTGTACGTTGATCGGTTGCTGCTGTATCCGGCCTTAGGGCCTTCGGCTGTGTCGACCTATTACGTTGCAACCTTTTTCGGCAAGACGTTCTCGTTTTTCTCCTCACCGATCAGTTCCATCATGCTCAGTTACATGAGCGACGGCGTAGTCAAGATAACCGTCCGCAGGTATCACTTAGTGAATCTGTTCATACTCGCAGCGGGGCTTTTCATGTATGCGATTGCCTTCTTCATTGGGCCGCTGTTCGCGATGATTCTCTATCCTACGCTTTATGACCAGGCCTTGTCGTTGATGCCGTTGGGAAATGCAGCATCGATATTTGCGGTTGTCAACTCGTTCAATATGGTCGTAGTTCTTAAAGTTGCCCCGCCCCGCCTTCAGGTTGTTTCGTCGCTGTTCCGTTTGGTTTTGTATGCCGCTTCGATTGCTTTCTCTTCTTGGGTCGGTAGTCTTTGGGTGCTTTGCCTTCTCATGCTCATTTCTAACGCGGTGTCCTACCTATTCACGTATTCAGTGGGGCTTTTCTATATGAAACGTTCAGGAGCTATGGTTCGTACAGGAGCAAATTCGTGATTGCGCAAAAAACTGATACTACAGCGCCGAGCGCGAGAAAAAGTCACATTGGCATTGTGTACTCAATCTTGATGGTTCTTTTGCTGCTTGTTCTTTTTCTCTTGTCGCCGGCAAACAAAGTTTATGCATCGGTGGTTCTTACCGCAGTATTGGTGATTGCGACCGGTCTCTTTGGAAGAGAAGAGCTGGACGAGACAAAGATGTCGTTGCCGATGATCCTTTGCCTTTTCGGCCTTGCTGGTTCGATTCTCCTCACGATGGCGATTTCTCCCTATTCCATGCGGGATTTGTTCATCGACACGAGTTTTCTCCTGCTAACGGTTCTTTTCTTCTATTGCATACGACCGTCCTCGTTCGAGATTAGTCCCTTCATGAAACGCGTCTTTTATTGCCTTGCCCTTGCGGTTGTGCTGGTTTCCGTTTTTCGCCGCGACGCGGAAACTCCTTATTATGTTTTTGGTTCGTACGACAAGAACTATTTTGGCGTGGTGCTGTTCCTGTTTTTCTGCTGGTGCTGGTACGAGAAGCGAAAGCTTGGCGTAGCGGTATGTGTAGTTGCGGCTCTCGTCCTCAACAGCAGGGGATATCAAATGATGCTTCTATGCTTTGCTTTAATAAATGCTGTGATATGGATCAGAGCGCGACGAAAGGGGTCGGTTTCTCAGCCTTCGAGATCCGTGCATCCTGTCGTGTTGTTTTTGCTCTTCGCTCTCATGTTCTTTTCAATCGTGACGTTTAGCTGGTGGTGGAGTACGGCTGTCGTCGGAGGCGATACCGTTTCGGCCTCTTTAGCATCGCGAGGTTTGAATGATACCTCTAATGCTATCAGGTTCAATTCCAATCTTTATGCTATCGAGCAGATTTCCAAGGATCCGCTTTTGATTTTTCGTGGATACGATATCGACATCCGGCGCGTCATGAACATTGGAAACCCTTTTGGCGATAAAGACACTTTGCTCGCGAGTGCTTCGTTGCATGGGTACAGGGTTGTGCAGCCGCACCACGCGGTCATCAACTTGCTTCTTAAGCACGGGGTTCTCTATACAATTTTTTACTTTGCTGTGTTCAGCATTGTCATCGCCCCTTATGCCAGAAAAGAGACGGCTGGCGTTTGGGTTCCGTTTTTTCTTGTCGGCATGGTGATGCATTCGACCATGACGAGTCATTACTTGCTGTTCTTTGTGTTCGTTCTAGCCACGTCGGCACATGATCAAGGTTTTTGTTGTGCGGATGCGAGTAGGGCTGCGAAGAAGTTGGAAAAGTCGCCGAATCAAAGGGTTGTTCGTCGACGTGTCGTCTCCAGGAAAGGTGCCTTCATTTGATGAATGTGGAGAGGAACGTGCTCGCTGTCATTCCTGCTCGAGGAGGCTCGAAAGGGATACCACGAAAGAATATGCGCCTTATGCACGGCAGGCCGTTGATTGACTATGCGATTTCATGTGCAGCAGAGAGCAGCTGTATCACCGATGTTGCCGTTAGCACTGATTCGAGAGAGATACTGGATTTCGTAGAACAGATCGATGGCGTTGTTGCTCTTGAGCGCAGCCCGGAACTTTCCGGAGACGATATTATGCTCGATCCGGTAGTGAATGACGCAGTGGTTCGTGTGGAAGCGTTGCGGGGTGTGCGATACGACATCGTCATCACGATGCAGCCTACCTCGCCTTTGCTAACAGTGCGCACTCTCGATACGGCGATTGAGCGGTTTTTGAATTCCGATTCGGATACGATGGTGAGTGCGACAAACGCTCCTCATTTGAGCTGGGGCAAAGACGGTCGGAATCGTTTTGTTCCGAATTACGAACGACGTCTCAATCGACAGGAGCTTCCGCCGAACTATGTTGAAACCGGTGCATTTTTGGTTTCGAAGCGTTCGTGTATCGGGCCTTCGTCTCGCATAGGGGACAACGTTACGGTTTTTGAGGTCCCTGCTGACGAAGCGGTCGACATCGACACGATGCAAGATTGGATCGTGTGCGAAGCCATGCTCTCTCGAAGGCTCATCGTGTTTCGGGTCGACGGGCATAAGGAGCTTGGCCTTGGGCATGTGTACCGTGCATTAACGCTTGGGTACGAACTGATAGAGCATGACGTCGTATTCGTATGCAATGCACGTCATAGAGAAGGAATCGCCAAGTTGAAATCGGCGAATATGCCGGTTTTAGAGGTGGAGGACGACGAAGAGATGCTCCGATGGCTGGAGGAGCGCCGTCCCGATGTATTCGTATACGATTGCCTTGATAGCGATGCCAGTCTTATGGCTGATGTGAAGAGGTATGTTAAGCGCTTGGTGACGTTCGAGGATTTGGGTGAAGGCGCAAGGTTGGCCGATGCTGTTGTCAACGCCATTTACGAAGGGGCGTCTCCGCATGGAAACGTGTATTCGGGTAAGGGGTACGTCTGCTTGCGGGACGAGTTCCTTATAACGCAGCCTTCGGAAGATTCGGATGAGGTGCGCCGGATTCTCGTCACGTTTGGAGGAACGGATCCGCTCGATTTGACGGCGCGGGTGTACGAACTGGCAAAAAGGCATAATGCAGAGGCAGTGGACGTGACGTTTGATTTCGTTCTCGGCTCGGGATACGACAATCCTGCGGTGCAAAGCGTTCCTGAGTGCGGGATAGAGGTGAGTCGCAACGTGTTGCGCATGAGCGACCATATGCGTAAGGCCGACATGGCTCTTTCCTCCCAAGGGCGCACCACGTTCGAGCTTGCCTGCATGGGCGTGCCTACAATTGTTCTCGCGGAGAACGAACGCGAGCAGCTCCACACGTTTGCTCAAATGGATAACGGGTTCATCAACCTGGGGCTCGGAAGCGAGGTTTCCGACGAAGACCTCGCTTCAACAATAGCGTGGCTTGCGGGGGCGAGGTCCGTACGGCGAGAGATGCGCAAGCTGATGCTTGAGAACGATTTGAGATTAGGGATACGAAGAGTAAAGAGGATCGTTTTGGGAGACGTACTATGAACTTAGAGGATAGGATTGCAAGCGGGGCGTTTACACTCATAGCTGAGATCGGCGTCAATTATTACGATATCGCTCGGCAGCGTGGCATCAGCCCTATGGAGGCGGCAAAGCTCATGTGCAAAGAAGCGAGCGAAGCTGGCGTTCATGCGGTGAAATTTCAGACGTACAAGGCCGAATCGCTCGCTTCCCGACATTCTCCTTCGTATTGGGATACGAGCGAGGAATCCTCAACGAGCCAATACGAGCTTTTCAAGCGATACGACTCGTTTGGAGAGAGGGAGTATCGAGAACTTTCCGTCTATTGCGACTCGATCGGGATAGGTTTCTGCTCGACCCCCTTTGATTTCGAGTCGGCTGATTATCTAGAACCCCTGATGGGGGTATACAAAGTGTCTTCATCCGACCTGACGAACATCCCTTTCATCGAGCATCAGGCTCGAAAAGGCAAGCCTATGATTCTTTCGGTTGGGGCTGGCGACTTGACCGAGATGCGTTCTGCCGTTCAGGCGGTACGCGCCGTGAACGACAGTCCGCTCGCTCTGCTGCATTGCGTGCTCGAATATCCAACGCCGTACGAGCATGCTAATTTGAGCAGGATTGCATCGATCACCCGGGAATTTCCAGACGTAATTGTGGGGTATTCGGACCATTGTAAGCCCGACCCCTCTGCCGAGGTTGTCAAGACGGCTTACGTGCTTGGAGCTCGCATTGTGGAGAAGCACTTCACGCTCGATAAGACGCTTCCAGGAAATGACCATTACCACGCCATGGATCCCTCTGATGCCCGAACGATCCTCGAAGGCGTGTGCTTCGTTGAAACACTACTTGGCGATTCCTCGTTACGACATAGCGAATCGGAAACTGCTGCAAGGGCCAATGCTCGTCGGTCTCTTGTCGCGGCGGCGGATATACCCGCTGGAAGCGTGATAGATAAGGGGATGCTCACGTTTAAGAGACCGGGCACGGGCATCTCGCCCTCGTTGGTGGGGGAAGTCGTGGGAAGGGTTGCTCGCGTGGATATTCCTGCGGATGTCTTGATAGACATGACAATGCTCTCGGATTCTCGTTATTTGAACGGTGCGAGTGACCAATAGATTTGAGAGAGGATGCTGAGTGAAACGGTTGATTTCGAAAGTAAAGCAGGTGCTTTTCGGTGCGGTCGTGAGAACCCGTGCGCGTACGGTGGGCAAAGGTCTCAAAGTGAATCGCTATTCATGGGTATCGAAAAGCGTCGTTCTGGGAGACAACGTTAACTTTAACGGTATGAGAATTGTTGGCGAAGGAGAAATTCGGATCGGGAGCAATTTTCATTCGGGAAGAGGGTGTTCGATAATTGGTTCGTTTCATGACTTCGACTACGGTGATGCCGTTCCGTATGGTATGGCGAAGATTGATAAAGATGTGGTGATTGAAGACAACGTATGGCTTGGGGATCAAGTCATCGTTCTTGGAGGGGCTCATATCGGAGAGGGCGCTGTTATACAGGCTGGGAGTGTCGTCGTCGATCATGTTCCAAAGGGTGCTGTTGCCGGAGGTCATCCTGCCAAAATGTTCAAGATGCGAGATATGGATCATTACGAAGCTCTGAAAGCACAAGGTCGGTTCTTTTGGTTTTTCGACAAAGAGCAGGAAAAAAGGGTTGGATCGCGTCTGATAACGAGGTGAACTCATGGAGATATCACGCAGGCGTGATGCTTCGATAGCTTTTTTCTCGGTTATGAAAGGCGATCTGGTCGAGTCGTATCACGGGGAGCTTCGTCGAATTTATCGGAGGCGGCTTCGGTCGTGAGCGCGCAGTAGTCTAGCAGGCAGGAGATCAGCCTTATGGTGTCGGGCTCGTGCATGCCGCTGTTCGCAAGCGCCAGGGTTAAAGAGGCTAGGCCGCTGAGCGTCATGCGCACGTCGGTGAGTTCGTCGACGGCATCGGCTATAGTTTCGATGATCGGTAACTGTCGGAACATCTTAACCTCAAATCCGAATCTAATGAAATAAATCTGTATATTCGGATATTCTAATCCAGAGCTGATGAAAAGGAAATAGTGCTTTTAATCCTCGGCTTTTCGACGCTGCGGTTTGCTGGTAGTCTGTCAGCAGCGAGGAGGAACAATGATGGCTTCCATTAGGTTTTTCAAGCTTTTCGATATGCTTGCGCGGATGGGGTATAAAAAGACCGATCTCAAAACAGAGATAGGGCTTTCGTCAACTACCATCGCCAAGCTCTCCAAAGGGGAGTCCGTCACCACGGACACCATCCTTCGCATCTGCGAGCGATTCGACGTGCAGCCGGGCGACATCATGGAGTACGTCCCCGACGAGGATCAATCCTAGAAGTTCGCTACCCACCTTCAATGCTTTCTTTGTGAGTTGCGTCCGTCACTATCGCTATCCTTCGACTTGCCGCACTCGCTCAGGACGACGGGGGATGGATGGGGCGCTGACCCCGTTCTCTTGTCTTGTTCGGCATCGCGCGGTATTTCGTCCGGCGTTTTTCCAGATCGTGCGATTTGGGAACCGTTTTCGGCACGGTTGACGAGGCTAACATTGTCATGGAAGTTGATTCGCGTCCGCCTCCGCACGGTTTCGCTTGTCGAGGTGCAGCAAAATCGTCGGTTTGGCACATCTCGACGAACTTCGGCCTCGTTTCCCGAAAAAGGCCGAAGCGAAACCCCAGATCGTGTTCGGCGGCCTCCTGGGAATATGGCATCCGGGCGGGTCTGGCGTGCCAAACCGGCGATTTTGCTGCACGCAGGCACTCCGAAACCGTGCGTCGGCCCGGCTCGACCGCGAACCCGCTCATCGGCTCGGCTCGGCCGCGCTTCCGTGCGCCCGGGCTTAGCTTCAGAGTCTGGTAGGGGGCGGCTCTCGAACCAGCCCTCGAATTCAACAGCTTGCGGAAATTACCTGCACGTGAGCTTGTTTTTCGGCAACTTTGCTATAATGACTGATCGTGTGCATGTATTGCGCGTTTTCCATACCTGTGCACCAGTCGCTGAATATACAAGAAAACGAGGTTGAAATGAGCGAACTGCTTAACCAGCTGTGGACTCCTGAACTGCAAGCCGCGTTCACCGTGGTTGTGGTGCTGCTGGTCATCCTGTATGTGCTGTCCATCGTCTGGGTGGTGCGCGATGCGTACCTGCGCGGTTCCTACTGGTACGTGTGGGCTATCGTGGCGCTCGTCCCGTTGCTCGGCATCATCGCGTACTGCTTGCTGCGCCCGCCGCTGCTGCAGATCGACCGCGACGAGCAGGAGCTGGAGATCGCGCTGAAGCAGCGCGAGCTCATGAAGTACGGCGAGTGCGCGAACTGCGGCTACCCGGTGGAAGCCGACTTCGTGCTGTGCCCGAACTGCCACCAGCGTCTCAAGAACCTTTGCGGCACCTGCAACCACGCGCTCGACCCCACCTGGACCGTGTGCCCGTACTGCGCCACGCCCGTTGCCGGTGGTCCGCGCACGCGTCGTGCCCCGCAGCAGCGCGGCGCTCGAACGCAGCAGCCGCAGCAGGCGGCGACCCAGCAGCAGACGAGGCAGGCGCGCCCCGCTCAGTCCGAGCACGGCGTGCAGTAACCACTTCGCAATGCAATCGAAGCCGCCTCGCGAACAACGGGGCGGCTTCGTTGTTTTGTCGCAAAGGCGGGCACAAGGCGCGCTCGCTGCGAACCGATCGTGCAGGCGCTTTGTGCGCGCCCGGCACAGGAAAGGAACAGATATGAACATCGTACTTACCGACGGCTCGAAGAAAGAGCTCGCAGACGGCTCCACCGTCGCCGACGTGGCCGCGTCCATCGGCGCCGGCCTGGCGAAGGCCGCGCTCGCGGGCATCGTGAACGACCAGCCGGTCGACCTCTCGGCTCCCGTGGCCGAAGGCGACTCGGTTGCCATCGTCACGGCCAAGAGCGACGAGGGGCTGGAGCTTCTGCGCCACTCCACCGCGCACGTCATGGCCGCCGCGCTCGTCGACCTCTACGGCGACGTGCAGTTCGGTGTGGGGCCGGCCATCGAGGACGGTTTCTACTACGACGTGAAGCTCGACCGCGCGCTGTCGCCGGACGACTTTGCCGCCATCGAGGCCCGCATGGCCGAGATCGTGAAGGCCGACGAAGCCTTCGAGCGCCGCGTGGTCACGCGCGCCGAGGCCGAGGAGATCTTCGCGAGCCAGCCGTTCAAGCTGGAGCTCATCGCCGAGCTGCCGGAGGACGCCGTCATCACCACGTACACCATCGGCAAGTTCACCGACCTGTGCCGCGGCCCGCACCTGCCCTCTACCGGCAAGCTGGGCGCGTTCAAGTTGACCAAGCTGGCCGGCGCGTACTGGCGCGGCGATGCCGAGCGCGAGATGCTCACCCGCATCTACGGCACCGCCTTCTTCAAGCAGAAGGAGCTGGACGAGCACCTGCGCAACCTGGAGGAGGCCGAGAAGCGCGACCATCGCAAGCTGGGCCGCGAGCTGGGCATCTACACCATGGACCCGCTGGCCGGCGTGGGTCTGCCCATGTACCTGCCCAAGGGCGCGCGCGTGATCCGCACCATGCAGGAGTGGCTGCGCCGCGACCTGTACGAGCGCGGCTACGAGGAGGTCATCACGCCGCACGTGTACAACGCCGACGTGTGGAAGACCTCGGGCCACTACGGCTTCTACAAAGAGAACATGTACTTCTTCAACATCAACGAGGGCACCGACGAGGATCCGCGCCTCACCGAGTACGCCGTGAAGCCCATGAACTGCCCGGGCCACGTGATGCTGTACAAGAGCGAGCTGCATTCCTACCGCGACCTGCCGCTGCGCTACTTCGAGTTCGGCACCGTGTACCGCCACGAGATGAGCGGCGTCGTGCACGGCCTGCTGCGCGCCCGCGGCTTCACTCAGGACGACGCGCACGTGTTCTGCACGCGCGACCAGGTAGTGGACGAGGTGGTGGCCATCCTCGACCTCGTGGACCACATCATGTCCACGTTCGGGTTCCAGTACGAGGCCGAGATCTCCACGCGCCCGGAGAAGAGCATCGGAACCGACGACATGTGGGAGCACGCCACCAACGCGCTCAAGGAAGCCTGCGCGCGCCACGAGCTGGCCTACGACATCAATGAGGGCGACGGCGCGTTCTACGGCCCGAAGATCGACATCAAGGTGAAGGACGCCATCGGGCGCACCTGGCAGTGCTCCACCGTGCAGGTGGACTTCAACATGCCCGAGCGCTTCGAACTGACCTACCGCACCGAGGACAACACCGAGGAGCGCCCCTGGATGCTCCATCGCGCCATCTTCGGCTCCATCGAGCGCTTCCTCGGCATCCTCATCGAGCACTACGCCGGCGCGCTGCCGCTGTGGCTGGCTCCCGTGCAGGTGGCCGTGCTGCCGCTGGCCGACCGTCACAACGAGGCGGCGCACGAGCTGGCGAAGCAGCTGAAGGCCGCGGGCGGCCGCATCGAGGTGTACGACCAGAACGAGCCCATGCGCGTGAAGATCGCGAAGGCGCAAAGCCAGAAGATCCCGTACATGGTGGTGCTGGGCGACAAGGAGATCGAGAACGGCACGGTCAGCGTGCGCGAGCGCCACGAGGGCGACCTCGGCGCGTGGCCGGTCGAGCAGCTGGTGGAGAAGCTGCGCGAGGCCGCGCTGTAGACGCTCGCTCCCCATCCTCCGCGTGACAGCGACCTCGGCAGCGTGCCGGGGTCGCTTTTTTTTTCACGGTTGCGTACTATATCGGCTTCCGATATACTGACTATATCGGAAGCCGATATAGTTTTGGAACGGAGGGGAACCGTGGAATCGATCGCGCTGACCGAGGCGGTGTTCTACATCCTGCTCTCGCTCGACGAGCCGCTGCACGGCTACGGCATCATGCAAAACGCCGAGCGCCTGAGCAACGGCCGAGTGCGCCTGGCGGCGGGCACCCTGTACGGCGCGCTCGACACGCTGCAGAAACGGCGCTGGATCGAGCCGGCGCCCGGCGCAGGGTCGGGGCGCAAGAAGGAGTACCGGTTGACGGACGCCGGCCGCGATGCGGTGCGGGTCGAGCTCGACCGGCTGCGCGAGCTGGTGGGAAACGGCGAGGAGATCGTGGGGAGGTGGTCGGCATGAAGCGGGTCATGCACCGGCTGTTCTGGGCATGGGATTTCGACCGCGAGGAGGACTGGCTGAACGCCTGGGCCGCGCGCGGGCTGGCCCTCGTCGACGTATGCGGGATCCGCTACGTGTTCGAGGAGGGAGCGCCGGGGGAGTGCGAGTACCGTCTGGAGCTGCTGGAGCATACGGCGGGCAGCTCCGAGGGCCGCTGTTATCTGGACTTCCTGCGCGATCTGGACATCGAGTGCGTCGGAACGTACGGCCGCTGGGCGTACCTGCGCCGCCCGCGCGATGGCGCGCCCTTCGACCTGTTCTCCGACATCGACTCCAAGATCGCGCATCTGCGCCGCATCGAGGTGCTGGTGCTGGCCGTGCTCCTCGTCCAGGTGACGACAGCGGCGAGCCTGCTGCATAGAGGCGGTTTCCTGCCGGAAATGCTGCCGATCGCCGTGCTGTGGGCGGCGATCATGATCCTCATGGCGTGCGGGTTCGTCCGCATCGCCCGCAAGCTTCGACGGTTGAAGCGCGAGCGCGCCGTGCGCGAGTAACTACGCCCTAGGTTGTCATCCTGAGCGCAGCGCCGCAAGGCGCGGAGTCGAAGGATCCCATGCGGCGACAGCAGGAAGCGCCACGGCTGGCGCCGCGCGGGATCCTTCGACTCCGGCGGCTTCGCCGCCTGCGCTCAGGATGACGGCGAGACCCGCGGCGGCCGATCCTACCAGTGGCTGACCACGACGTCGCCCACTTTGATAAGGTCGTACAGCTCCACCGCCTTCTCCGGCGGCAGGTTCACGCAGCCGTGGCTGCCGTAGCCCGACTTGTACCGCGAGTCGCCGAACGCGGGCTGCCAATCGGCATCATGAAACCCGATGTAGTTGTCTACGAACGGCATCCAGGCCTTCACCTCGGTCTGGTATTCCGGCTCGCCCGTCTCGGGCTTCATCTGGCCGATCAGCTTCGACGGGCTCTCCTTGCCGTTGATTACGTAGACACCCTCGGGGGTGTCGTGCTCGCCGTCCGGCGTGCCGGTGACCACGTCGGACTCCCACGCGAGCGAGCCTTCGTCGTCGTAGAAGCGCGCGTGCTGCTCCGTCAGATCGACGTCGACGTAGCGCTTGCCCCAATCGCGTCCGTGCAGCCCGTCGTAGGCGCCCGCCTCCTGTTCGCAAGGGATGGCCATGTCGCCGGTCTGCGCGGAACCCACGCCGTTCGTCACCGCCTCTTGCAGCTTGCCCTTGTCGATGATCCAGCCGTATACGCCGCCTGACACGGTCACCTCCTTGCCGTCGGCGCGCGTGAACGTGCGACGCGCCTGGTAGGTGTTGCACGCCGAAGCCAGATCCTGCACCCAGGCTGCCACCAGCCCCTCGTCGACGCCCACCGTCACGTCGTCGTGCAAGCGCACCCAACCGGCGATGGCATCGGCATTCACCTGCGCCACGGGCGTATCGCCCAGCTTCAGCGAGAAATCGGCTTTCAACAGGTTGTTCGCCTCATCGGCCGCCTTCGCCAGACGCTCATCGTCGGACAGCAGCGTGGGCTGCTGCAACGCATCCTCGGACAGCGTCGCGCTCGACCCCATCGCAGCGACGGCCGCGTTCACCGTCTCGGCCACCTTATCGGCATCGAGCGCAGTGCCGACGGTCTCGGCGCGCACGACGAACCGAGAGCCGCCGCTGTCGTAGTCGAGCCCGGCGTTGCGCGGCGCTTCGGCCTGCTCGTTGAACGCCTCGACGGCCTTCCGCACGGCTTCGTCCAGCTTGCCGTTCGAAGTGACCAGCTTGTCGGTTTCGTCGTGCACGACGAATACCTCGACCGGCCAGGCCCACGGGCTGGCATCGGCGTGCATGGCATCCGTCACGCTGCTGCTGTTGACGGCCGTGCCCATGTCAGAAGAGGTGAGCGTCAGCGAGAACCTCTCACCCGACACGCTCAGCTGGTAGCTTTTCGCCACGTCGGTCAACAGATCTTGAACCTCGGCGGTGGTTTTCAACGACACGTCCTTGCCCATGATCGTGGTGTTGGGCATAAAGCGGTCCATGAACACGAGCGCGCCCGCCAGGTAGACGATCGCGATCACGGCGACGAGCGCGCCGCCCGCAATGAGCCCGGCCTTCTTCGCGAACGGAGGCTTCCGGTTCGACGACCCTTGTCGGCCACCGCCCGGCGACTCCGG